>Ga0160464_100551_pt1 | contig 25524 bp, 19 predicted proteins | sample HID1971I_E11MG_FD_108275 | JGI IMG/M metagenome (GOLD analysis project Ga0160464, IMG submission 108275) | Enriched millipede-associated microbial communities from UW Madison campus, WI, USA - HID1971I_E11 MG | ecosystem: Host-associated > Arthropoda: Insects > Digestive system > Unclassified ... | reverse complement strand
GTACCTGCCGTCTCGCGATCCTCCGAGACGATCCGGATGTTGTCGTTGGCCCCGGTCGTGCTGACATATTCGAATACATTGCTATCGTAGGCAAGCGTAATATCCTGGGCGTATACGCCCTGCGTCACATGGTTCAGATTGACGCCTACTGTAAAGCTGCCGCCCGGCTTCACACTGCTGTCTCCCGTCAGTACAGCGGCAGGCGATTCCGGCTCAGCCGGCGGCCAGACCGGATCGGTGGCGGCGTCACTTGTCGTCAGATAGATGCGGTCGATGACGATGCCATCCTCCCGCCCCCAGAAGTTCAGCTCATGCAAGCCTGTCGCAATATCCAGCGCCCCGAGCCGATTCCACCGCCATGTATTGTTGTTGACGATGCTCGTCTGTGTGAATTTGTATCCGTTGTCCAGACCGACGTGGATCGAATCCGCGTTGGCTCCGTTCGATCGGATGAGCGCCCACACCTGGTAGCGGCCCGCATTGGCAAAGTCGATGACATACCCCAGCTTCGGCGAGTTCGCCAGGCTGGACGGATCGGTCGGCGTCATCTGGAAGCCGTTGTCCGGCAGCAATTGGAGCGCTTTGGTCGTCTGTCCGTCGACGAGCGACCACGTATGGTCGCCAGCCTCGTTCACATACGCATGCGCGGTATTGTCCGCCGCTGTCTCGGCTTCGATCGCTACGATGCCGTTGCGCTCGATGAACGGATTTGTCACAGACACTTCATGTACCGTAACTTTCAACTGCGCAGTCGCCATCTCGCCCATCTCGCCTTTGTAGCTGAAGACGACATCCGTCGATCCGGCCGTTTTGGCCGAGACCGTGCCGCCAGCGACAGTGGCAACCTCCGGGTGCGGGTTGTCGTAAGTCGCTTTGTAGGTGACATCCTCCGTACGTCCGTCATAATACTCCGCCGTCAGCTTGAAGGTCGCGGTCCGCCCCACATTCAGCTCGATGGCGCTTTTGTCGACGATCAGACGCTTCACCGCTTGCTGCGCATGCAGATCCATGACGTCGATATAGACGACATCAGCCGGCTGGAAGAAGTTTACGAAGATGACCGCCGAGCCGTACTTCTGTCCGGTTACGACGCTGTCCTTGACGGTTACGATGCCATTGCGCGCCAAGGTGGTGCCGGCCCGGGAGGTGACATCCTCGCTCGTGCCGTCGGCGTAGATGGCCATTACCTTTAGATTGGCTGTGTTGGCGCCTTCCGTCTTGTCGATCTGATGCTTGTCGAGGAATGCGTTGATCGCTACGAGGTCATGCGAATCGCTTTTCTCGCGATACTGCCAGTAATCGAGCTTGAACAGATCGCCTGCCGACGTTCCCTTGAACACCATATACACGTTATGGACACCCGCAGCGCCGCTGACGGCTGTCGTCTTCTCGCGCCAGTTATCGTCGCCGCCCGTATTGGACACCGGCAGCGTCCCGATGAGCGGACCGTCGACGCGATCGAGGCGCAGCTCGATCGAGCCGCCTGCCGAGCCACTCGCTACGCCCGCCGTGAAGGTGCCGGCGCCCGCACTGCCGAAGTCGACGCCGTTCACTTTGATATAATCGCCGTTGTTGATGTCGCGGACGTTCATGCCGCCTTGCTTGCAGGATGCGCAATCCTCCGTCTTAACGCCGGAAGCCCAGCCAATCGTCTCCGCTTCGGTGCGGACATATGGGTTCAGATTAGCGATCTGCGGCGCACCTGTCGTGGTCATATTCATCGAGGGGATCGTGCCGTCGGCGTTGAAATCGAATCTCTCGATGGCCACCGAGCGCGCGTAACCGCCGCCGCCCGGCAACGCGCCGTTGTGATACACAAAGTAAGAATTGCCCTTGTAATCAATCAGTGCCGGATGATTCGTAAAGCTGGCGCCCTGCTGCGGCATGACGACGCCGCGATACGTCCATGGGCCCGTCGGGGTAGGCGCAGTGGAGTAAGCGATATGCTCCGGGATGCCCCCGGCGGCGTACAGCATGTAGTACAAGCCCTCGCGCTTGTACAGCCACGCCCCCTCCGTGAAGGTGGACTCGCCGCCCGGCCCAAAGCCCTTGCTCAGATCCACTTGCTCGATATTGCCCGAGTACGACAGCATGTCTTCATTGAGCTTGACGTACCAGAGACTGCTATTGCCCCAATACATGTACGCCTGGCCGTCGTCGTCGATGAACACGGTCGGGTCGATGGCGCGCGCGCCATTGTTGGCGACCAGCGGTTTGCCCAGCACGTCGATGAACGGTCCCGTCGGGCTGTCCGCTACCGCGACGCCTACGGCATAGCCGCCGTTTTGTTGCGAGACGGTCACGTAGTAATAGAACTTGCCGTTTCTCTCGATGACCTGCGCCGCCCATGCGTCGGACTTGGCCCACTTGAATGCCGTCAGATCAAGCGGCGAGCCGTGGTCCGTCCAGTTCGCCAGATCCGTCGAGGAATAGACGCGCCATTCCTTCATTGTGAAGAAGGTCGCTCCATCCTCGTCATGGCCGGTGTACAGATAAAATGTATCGTCATGGACCAAAGGAGCGGGGTCGGCAGTATAGATCGTTTGCACAACCGGATTGTCCGCGAAGGCGATCGTCGCAAACATCGACGCAACCAAAGCGATAGCTGCAATCAGGCTGACTATTTTTTTCATCGATAAGTCTCTCCCATCACAAGAATGAGCAAATGCAAGCTATGGGCGGGTGTCCACCCATAGCTTTACTACTGCATCTTAGTCGGTTATTCGGGCCGCCAAGTATGCCAGATCCTCGATGTCGATCTTGCCGTCGAAGTTCATGTCGGCTGCCTTGGCCGTGCTCCAATCGGCGCTCGTCGCATCCTTGCCATAGTGGTAGGCAACCATCGCCAGATCGCCGACGTTCACTTTGCCGTCGCCGTTCAGATCCGCCGACGCTTCCTTCACGACTGCCGCTTTGAACGTCTCGACCGCTGCATGCAGCGCATCAACTGCTGCGTTCACTTGCGTCTGCGTCGCGCCCGCATTGTCCTTGACCGCTGTCGCCGCTACGATCGCTTCCTTCAGCGCGTCTATTGCCGCTTGCGGATATTGTCCCGCCTGCGTGCCGACGACCGCGTCGTCAGCCAGTGCTTGCGCGCTTGCGATCGCTTCTGCGAGCGCCGTCTTGTCGACGACGACGTCCGGACTGCCGACCGCAATCGTCCTGCTGCTGCCGCTCGCCTCGACGACTGCTCCTGCCGGCGCCGTACCCAGCTCTGCACGGGTCACCGCGATCGCGCCGCTCGTATTCGACACGCCCGCCTTCACGCGGAACGTCACGTTCAGCAGCGCTTGCTCGCCCGCTGCTCCGCCGATGCTCGCCGTGATTAGCCGCACCTTGCCGGACGTCTCTTTGTCTTCTCCAACGACGCTTACTTGGTCCGTCGCGCCTGCGGCGCTTACATATTCGAAGATGTCGCTGTTATAGCTCAGCGTCACATCCTGCGCATACACCTCTTGCGGTACATGGCGCAAGCCGACGCCCACCTGGAAGCTGCTGCCCGGCTTCACGCTGCTGTCTGCCGTCAGCACCGTTGTTGGCGCTTGCGGCTCTGCAGGCGGCCATACCGGATCAGAAGTAGAGGCGCTCGTCGTCAGGTAGATTCGATCGATGATCAGTCCATCCTCCCTGCCCCAGAAATTCAGTTCATGGGTTCCCGCCGTCATCGCCAGCGCAGTCCCCCCAGGTACAGTCGTGCCGCCGTTGCTCAGGTTGACCCAACGGAACTGGCTGTTGCTCACGCCTTGAATGCCATTCGAGGTAAAGCGGTATTCGTTATTTACGCCCACATGGACGGAGTCCGAGTTGAAGTCTACACTCTTGGCCAGAATCCAAAGGTTGTAATTTCCAGAGACCGGAACGTTGATGCGGTAGCCCAATTTCGCTCCTGTTGCGAGCGTCGCTGCATCCGTGCCGGTCATGGCGAATCCGGTATCCGGGCCGAACAGCATCGCCTTGGTAGTCTGGCCATCGACCAGCGACCATGTATGGTCTTGGATGACACCCGATACGTAAGCATGCTCCGTGTTCTCCGCCGCTGTCTCCGCTTCGATGGCGATAAAGGACGGCGAATCGAAACGAATCGTATAAATTGTCGTCTGCAACCCTTCGCTGCTGACAGCCACTGTCGCCGTACCCGGAATGGCCGACGCCTGCGTAATCGTCACGACGGCGCGAGGATCGTTGGCCGTCGCGGTCACTTGAGGCGGCGCCGAGCCAACAGGCACATCAACTGCATACTCGTATCTGCCCTCGCTGAAACCAGCGAGCGGCGCTCCGTTCACTTGCAGCGTTTTTAGATTCGTGTTGAAGTTGGAGCCTTCCATCTTCTCGCCGATGCGGAAATAATCAAAATCGACATATCCCCCAGCCGACTTGGTCGCAAAGTTGAACAAACCGAAGCGGTAGCCCATAAAGTGCGGCAGCGTATAGGACATTTGCAGCGTATTGCCGATCGAAGCCCAACGCTCGCCATCCAGACTGTAATAGAAATAACCTTTGTCTGTCCGGTTTTTGAAGTCCAGCTCGGTTCTGAGGTAAACCGTATCTTGATGGAGAGGAACCGTGGCAACCTCCGTCGCCGAATTCGAATTGCCATTTACCATTACAATCGATTTGGTCGAGCCAGTCATCTTGACGCCGACAAAACCGTAGTTTGCCTGGAACGCGGTGATGCCCGCATAGTCGCCGTCTTTCATGTTGCTAACATCGATCTTGACCGTCCCCGTGCTCTCCGGCCCGAACGTGCGCTGCGTCAAGGTGTTTCTGGCATTATGAATGCTTGTGCTCGTACGGCTGGTCGTCAGCCTCAGATAACCCGGGCGCTCGGTGAGCGACCAATACCGGTTGTCCGGGTTATGATTCCACTGCCATACCAGTCCAAGGTTGGAGCCGTTAGGATCGTTCTCCCCGCTGGCTACCACAGTATGATAAGCAGCGACGGGCTCCGCTTGCTTGTCGAACTCGTCGGAGGAGACCCAGGATTTGGAGAGCTCCGCTGCGATGCCCGTATCGTTCACATCGCCGAAGACCGGCCAGCCGTCCTCGCTCCACGTCATCGGGATGATGTAGGGGATACGGCCGACCGAGCCGTAATCCTGGAACAGCATGCCGTACCACTTGCCATCCGGGGTATCGACGATACCGCCCTGCGCCACGCCAGCGCCGCTCGTGCTGCTGCCCGAGCGCAGCGCGACCCGGCCCTCATACTGGCCGTCGATGGCATCCGCGCGGTGGATCAGTTGCGTGCGAATGCCGCCTGATGGCCACGAGATATGGAAGATATAATACTTGCCGTTTACTTTATAGATGTGCGAGCCTTCCGCGCCGAGCCCGCCGCTGCCGCCGGGAGCGCTTGCATTTTGGATGATGACTTTGTTCATCCCGCCGCTTTTGATCGCTGTTGCGTCCGACGTAAGCTCGACGATTCGAATCGTACCGTTGCCGTAGACCATGTACACCCGACCGTCGTCGTCGAACAGCAGCGACATGTCATGATAGACGCCGCCTGCCAGCTCGTATTTCTCCCAAGGTCCCTTCTCGATATCGGTCGTTTGGAAGATGAAGGTCTTGCCTACATCATTGGAAGCAAACGCGACATAGAACTTGCCGTTATGATGTCTGATGCTGCTCGCCCACGAGCCTTGGCCGTACAAGTTTTGCCCGTTAGAGAGCGTCTGCTTGTCGCCCGCTGCGAGGATATCGTACAGATAGTTGACGATCTCCCAGTTGACAAGGTCCTTGGACTTCATCACGGGGACGCCGGGATTCATATGCATCGTCGTGCTCGTCATGTAGTAGCTGTCGCCCACCCGGATGACCGAGACGTCTGGCACGTCCGCCCAGATGATCGGATTCGGGGCAGTGCCTTCGGCGGCTTGTGCCGCCAAGCCAGGGAGCAGGCTCATGAAGAGAGTAAGGATAAGCACGACTCCGATTGCCTTTTTGCGCATCGATTTGCAGCCTCCATTCGACCATTCGTTACATTTTGTTGTTTTAATGTAATTGGTAGCGCTTTAATAAATGAAAATAACGATCCCTTTTATCCACGCGCAAACGGCTTCGCAACCTTTCCGGCCGGTCGGAAACTTGCTGCTTTCCGCACTCCCGTCCGACTTGCCGCCTTGGCGACGTACTCGCACTTCTGGAACTTTCGATCATTGCATCCCTCCCACCTCCCTAATGTGCTCTAATTATAACGGGGCCTTTTGAAAATCACGATGGATTTTCTTTTTCGAAAAGTTGATTTTTTTTGTGCTTCGAGCGGCACAAAAAAAGAGCGACGCCCAGGATATTCCACCTGTCATCGCTCTGCTTGAAATAAGTACAAAATCTCATTCCTAATGTGTGATATTTATCGTTTTACCTTATAAAACTCATGGTACAGCTTCATCAGCGCTCGCTTTTCAATCCGTGAGACATAGCTGCGACTGATGCCAAGCTCCTTGGCAATCTCCCGCTGCGTCCGTTCGTCGCCGCCATGCACCAAACCAAAACGGCCGATGACGACTTCCTTTTCCCGATCGTCGAGGATATCCAGGTTTTTGTATATTTTGCTTTTCTCGATTTTGAGCTGCACCTTATCCGCCACTTCATCCGACTCGGTGCCCAGGATATCTATAAGGGTAATTTCATTGCCCTCTTTGTCCGTACCAATCGGGTCATGCAGTGAGACGTCCTTGCGGGTCTTTTTAAGGGAACGCAGGTGCATAAGTATTTCGTTTTCGATACATCGCGCCGCAAACGTCGCCAGTTTCGTGCCCTTGCCCGTCTGAAAGCTCTCGATCGCCTTGATGAGGCCGATGGTGCCAATCGAGATCAGATCCTCCAGATCCTCGCCGGTGTTGTCGAATTTCTTGACGATATGCGCCACCAGGCGGAGGTTGTGTTCGATCAGCAGATTGCGCGAGCGCTGATTGCCTTGGGCAAACAATTGCAAATGCTTGGCTTCCTCTTCTTCCTGCAGCGGCTGCGGGAACGCATTGTTTTTTACATAGGAGACAAGTAACGATAGTTGTTTGATAAACAAAGCCACCGCTGCAAATAAACCTGGCATGTCATCGGCCACCTCCACCATGTGATACCGGGGTCCCTGCTCCCCGGAACAAGACTGTTGTACAGTGTATGTAGGCGGCGGCCTAGAAGTGCCAGTACGGTGGAAAAATATCGGTTTGACGCGAAATTTGAGGTGCATCAGAAACTCGTCTTCTACGCACTGGGTATCAGTCTATTATTTATGGAGTTTACCTTAACTTAAGATTAACTCTCGTACAGTGGCCCTATGAAACTGAACGACGATTATGATATTTTAATCTCCAGATCGTACACAATATCATAACGACAGACAGAACTATATAAGTTGAACCGCAGTTTTTAGCAAACCTTAGCAAGGAAAAATGGACCATTTGTCGAATAAGAAACGGATAAAGAAAAGGACAAGTGGGGAACGACATGGAAAAACAGATCGAACTGCAAAAAGTAACAGCAGCCATGAAACAAGCCAAAGATCGCCGAATGTATGAACGCTACCAGGCCATCTATTTGCATTTGAAAGGTACATCCATGACGGCGATCGCTGACATTCTAAATCGAAATCGGATGACGGTGAGCAGTTACATTCATACGTACAAAAATGGCGGACTGCCCGCATTGCATCTTGAGTACTCGTCGGGTGCTCCTTCTCGGTTGTCAAAGGAACAACAAGCTCAGTTAAAGCAAACTGTCGCCTATTTGGTTCCCCAGGAAGTCGGTTTTACAGCCAAGTACTACTGGACGCTTGAACTCATTGCCGCGTATGTGGAACAACAATGGGGCCACCGCTACTCGCTCCGAGGCATCTCCAAAGTGATGGAACGCTTAGGGCTCAGCTATACGAAACCGACCTACACGCTCGCAGCAGCAGACCCCGAGAAGCAGCGTCAGTTTACCGAAACGACGTTTCCCGATTTAAAAAAAGATTGTTGAACGACGAAATCGACCATCTGCTGTTTGAAGATGAATCGATGATCCGGGACTACCAGGCGATTCAGAAAACCTGGTTTCTCCGAGGCAAACAGCGCATCATCCAGACCACGGGCAAACACCGTGGCGTCAAATTGTTGGCTACGGTAGATTATGCGACAGGGCAGATCGTTTGGCAAGAAGACGAGCAATATACCGCCGAGACCTTTTTGACGTTTCTTCAGAAGGTCCTCGAGGCCTACCCTACGGGAAACATCGTCATCGTCTTAGACAACGCCCGAATTCATCATGCCAAGCTTCTGCAGCCGTTTCTGGGCGAACAGAAAGATCGGCTTGAACTCGTGTTCCTGCCGCCTTACAGTCCTCAGTTGAACATCGTGGAAGGGCTGTGGAAATGGCTTAAATCCAATGTCATTAACAATGTGTTCTATTCCACCGTTTCCGAAATCCGTCTGCGTGTCGGACAGTTTATGGACGAAATCATGAAATGCCCACCTGTCATCATTGATCGCCTGTGCGTTCGATTTTGATTGCAATTTTCTTTCGTTCAACTTATATAGTGCTAATTATTCCTTAAGTTCTGTTTAAAATTGCAGTTTAAAATAAACACTTAAATTTCGAAGATGTTGTTCTGTGCAAAAGGAAGTTAAGGGACCCTAGAAGGGCGAACAGATTTCTCGAAAATTAGTTCACATAATAAGGATCCTTCAAAGAATCTATGGTCATATCTAAAATGCGTAAATACTCAGCCCTGCTCCGTGTCCCCCTAATGAATGATGTCTCCATACCAGATCTTCTAAGTTTTTCAATCCATTCCAATGCAGCTTCTCTTCCAATACCTTGTTGTAACATGCCATAATAAATGTAAACCAACTCACTACTCACATTTGTATTGAAGATCAATGGATCATCTGAGTTAATATTGACTAAGATATTTGATAAATCAGGATTTCTTGCAGACTGAATTTTAAACAATTGATTCCCGAATAAAGAATCATTAACTCCGATTGCTTCATTGGATGAAGGGTTGACCTCAATGACAATTCCTTGATTAGAAACTTTACGAATTAGATAACTTTGCATGTCTGCCATCATCATTTTTTCTGACTCGTTCATTGAAATATAAATAGGTTCGTTCATTCTAATTAATGAAGACTCTTGATGATAGGCTTCGTATAATTTATCACTAAGTTTGTTTGATTTCTTATCGACATTTATTTTTTTTATTTCTTCTGTTATCCTCTTGAAGCGTCTTTTATAATTCTCAACAAGAAGATAAATGGTTAACTTATCTTTCTCAAGCTCACAAAAGATTTCACCAGCAATTTGGTCAATTTGGCGTTCCAAATAAACAAGTGTCTCGGTACGTAACTGAGTTATATTACTATACACATCCCATATCCATAATAGATTGTCCAGATACTCTCCTCGAGGAATGATGACAATGGGATTTTTCTGAATCCAGTTCTCAATGTCTACTCCAAGGGCAATGCCATGACCTATTCGATCACCAGCATGAAGTTTACAATACTTAATTACCTCATCCATACGCCTTAAACCTGAGTTTAAATGTCGAAAGTCTTCGCCTGCATGGAATGTAAAAAACAAGCTTTGTCTAGGCAAAATTTTTCCTTCGGGATCTACAATTCTAAGCGAATCGTATTTACTATCTCTCGCTTCTTCAAATACTGGTGCAAACACGTGAATCGGCGTGTAATTTTCTGAACTCGCCGCATCTAATCCTACGATAAAATTAGTTACCATCGGCACATTTCTCCGAAGCTGTTGAACCATTTGAACTTGTTTAATGTATTTTTCCTGATGTTCCCCAAAATGAAGGGAATTTAATGTATGATGACGATTTTCGTCAAATAAGAGACTATCTTTACTGACACTATCTGGACGTTTAATTAAATGATATACTATTCCAATTAGAGGAAAATCCGAGTTTTTATCGTCTTCCACTTTATAATCTTCCTTCAAAATCCCTCTGTAAGCTTCTAATATTTGAAGTAACTTAGTTCGGTTTTTCACTTCACTGTCCAAGATTGAAATGCGAAGCTCAACTTTTTGTAAATAACGATTTTGAAAAAGTGTTCTAAGCATAATTTTATGATACTCTGGTGCATTATTATCTATACCATCAGTTGCTCTTGAAAAGTAGCCTCTAAAAAAGTCCAGCCCATTCAATACTGTTGGTTGTGTCACCTGCTGATAAAACTCATTTTTAATTGAAATATACATAAAAAAAACACGGAAAAATTGTTCATAGAAACCTGATTGGTCATACTTCACCTCCGAATCTCTTTTGAAAGCCATAGCTTGAAATAGAAATATATTCTCTCCGTAAGTTTTTATTTTTTGATGCTCTGGGAAAACACTATAAATGAAATCAGAATTGTTTTCTTCATTAGATTCAATAAAGATTATTTTTAATCGTTCAAAAGCCTCTTTAAGTTGATTTAGCGGAGCAAATCCATGTTCCGCATATTGGTATAGATTGAGGAGGAATATTCGTGTTTCCTCCTCTCCCACACATACATTGCCTATCCATTCAAATAATGATTGTTGAGCCCCTGCCTGATAGGCTTTTAAATACTGAGTCATTAATAATCTCAACAATCGTGCCGTCCAAATGTAAGCCTCAACCTCTGCAGATACAGCCAAGTGATTGGTTTTGAACTTCGTAAAATACTCAGCCTTGTAGTGTCCGTTCATTAGTAATTGCCACAAAATCGAAAAGTTAAATGCTGCTGTAGCATGTATATGATTTTCTGCTACTCCTCTCGCCAAAATATCGTCAAGAGGAGCATCGGCTAAATTGACATGTTGATAAAATTCATGAAGCTGTAAAGGGTCATGAATGTTATTTTTAGAATGATGTACGGCAATCAAAAGATCTAATGGAATTGAACGACTCAAAGTTTGAAAAAAAAGGACTTTATGCTGACCCTTAAACTTGTCCATAAAGTCAATGAAGCTCCAATTCTCATGACCATTTTCATCATTTTTCCAATATTTAAATATAATATCCCCATCACGATAAGAGAGGAGTGCGTCTGAGAACTCCTCAAGAATTTTAAAAAAATGTTGAAACAACATTTTTTCAAAATCGCGAACCCCACCGTCTGAAGATTTATAACCGTATCTTAAAGCCTCTTCTTCATTACATAACATTGGATAAAACTTGAGCATCATTAGGTTTATTTCGTCCAAGCTATTTGGATCTGCCTTTTTTAGTATCTCAGCATATAATTTACTTTTAATCCTATTTATAGCCCGTTCACGTGTTTTCCTTTCCACCTTGGAAGTACCATTATAATCTACGGCTCTCATTAATTCTTGTTGACTATAGAATTTTAAGTTTTGAATGGGAAATAACGAAACATTTATTAGAAGCCATATTTTTGATATCATCTTATTTCACCATCATATAGAACCTGTGCTTCGGACTCTTCTAAATTAAAGCTGAATTCACCAATCTCAAACTCCGTTTGGTTCATAATTTTATTAAATGCCTCATCAAGCTTCATTTTCAAACCATTTTTTTTATGATCATTAGTATGATCTTTGGATAGTTTTGTGGTAATAAAATAATATCGATAGTAAAGCCTTAAAACCAAAGTATCATTTCCCTTCAAAAAATTTGCTATTTTAGACGTATATTGAAGTGAATTATAAAAATCTCTAGCCTCTCTCCTTCCATACCATACACGATTATTGGATGCCAGTTGATTTAAACTATCAATCAATTTTTTGTACATTTCAAAACTTAAAAACTCATTCATATTAATACGGTTTACGAAATCCTTGCATTCTGCATATCTTGTTGAACTAACGCCACTATTACCAGCCATGAAATTTTTATAAGCTGAGATAGTATTATGTGAAATTTCAATATACAATTCGCTTATTTGATCTGTCACCTTATCTGCAATATATTCACTAAATATCTCCATCCTATTATTAATTGCCATTGTAACACTATCTGGAATCTCATCTCCTGCATTCTCAGAATACTTTCTTATGAAATATTCCAATCCTTTTGCTAAAGATTGATTTTTATCTGCTGCTCTAACGGTCAATGATCCTCCCTGTTCATTTGAAGAGTGTACCCTACTAAACTCTTGTGGAGTTCCTTCTCTAATTTCGGTTAAATTGTTGATAAATAAAGTCCTAACAAACCATACATCCATTGAAGCTTCCTCATTTGGATTGAAATTAAACTTCTCTAAAAGATTTTTATAAACTTTTTCAGTTACCTCAAATTTTGAAGGCATACTGCATATTTCATGAATAAGGTTAAGCGCAAAATTGACTTCTTGATTCATTTCATTTTGCGCTTTGTAATAAAGATTTTCAAACAAAGAGGGAAATTGTTCAACTAATTTATTTAATTGATCTACAATAAACAAATCCTTCTCTCTTGCATTATTATCCCATATTGAATCGTAATAATAAGAGTCAAATGATGAATTGGATATAAACTCTATTAACAGCATAGCAATGGGGATCTCTGTGTTAAATATCAAACCTCGAACTATATGGTACAATCTATTTCCGTAGGGATTGGGTTTAGAACTCCTAGCTTTTTTTGTAGCAATGTATTTCTCAAATAAATTTTTTTTGTAACTTTGAAAACTATTACCATTGTATTGGACCCCGGGAAGTAGTTTTTTTATAACTTCCGCTAAGATAAAGAATTGAAGACCCCGATTGTCATCCCTCAATTTATTAAGTATATGACCATTTTCATAATCAATGTATGTAGAATTTGCTGAACTTCCCCAACGAATACACCGTTCTAAAAACCACTCTTGATATTGTAGCATTTGAGTATTTGAAAGTACTAATGTATCTACGAATGATTTCACTACTTTAAACGTGTCATTCTCATTAGTTTGAATTTCACTTAGCAGCTGAACTAAATTATAATATGCAAAAACAAGTCCACGCGGCCGATAATCAAATATTACATAACTATTTTTAATAGGAAAATAAATGGATTCTGAGAATTCGTTGTTACTTTTATTTAATTTTTCATAACTAAATATTGATTTCCCGCCCATTAGTTGAGCTAAACGTTCAAGAAGATTAAATTTACCAAATGAGAAATAAGGGATAGTATTTAGGTTCCATTGAACCAATTGATGACGTCTAGCAGAAGGAATAGTTTTCTTCAAATATTCATGAGCCAATCCTGATTTACGGCTTATAATTGTTAGTTTTTTCTTATCTTCAACACTATTATTGACAGGTTGATCAAGCGATTTTAGAGAATCATAAGGCGTCAAACCGATTTTTTGAATTGAATCATCTGCCAATAGAGCCATTGTTAATGATTCAACCAATATCTCATAATCACCAGAAAGAACGGTAACAAGATTTGGGTGATCAGTGAATTTCAATAAAGTCTCCATTAACTCTCTGATTTTGGAAGTGTTAAGATCAATATCATCAATAAAAACAAACAACAATACTGCTTCCTTTGGTTCATCTAATACCGTTTTAACGAAAATAATTTCATTAATCAACTCGTATAATTTTCCCATAAATGATATATCTGGACTGAGCAGCTGTGAGGAGTTTTTTATATGCACCGCAAAATCTTCAAAATGCTGTGTAAGTATGTTACGATACTGACTTTCAGTATATAAATGATACTCAACAATTTCATTTAACAATCTTTGGAGGTTGTTGTTCGGCTTAAAAACACCCGCATTAAAATAGCTGTCTAATTGCTTCATTTTCTCTTCACTACAGTGAGTTTTCTTTAACCTACCTACAAGCTCCTCACCTTCATCTTTTAAAAATCCTATAATAGAACCAATTATTTTTGTATTCTCACCGAAGTTATCTGGCTCAATTAGAGGTAATAGTACATTTGATTTTCTTTTTAATTCATTTCGCAAAGTATAAAGTGCAGAAGATTTACCCGCCCCTCTAGGTCCAAAAATACCAATAGTATTATTAAAAACTTGCTTTTTCTCGTCTTCAACCTTAATAGAGTTTCGGGAGCCAATTTGCTGGGCCGTTTTTCTTATATCTTTAATTTGATTTAACATAATATAATAGGTTGGCATCACATTAATTATTTGTTCACCTAACACTCTAGCCCCTAATATCACTTCTTCTTGTTTCATTTGAAAATACATCCTTTCTATAATCGATGACAATCACTTTTTTTTATTTTCATATCAAATTCTCTGGCTAATAACAATTCCAAAGACCTATTGACACTACTTCATATACAGAATTCTACAAAATTGTTTCTATCCCTTCTCGACTTGAAAGATTTTTTTAACAAAAAACAACGCCTCCTCCTATTTAGAGTTTACAGTGTTCCGCAGTTTGATTTGTTGTTTTACGAAATTTTTATTTACTTCGAAATTTGAATAATTCACATCAGCCTAAGTAGTCGGCAAGTCTTCCTCATTCCCCTACAGCGACCCCGTTGACATAATAATCTTCCTCGTGATAAGCGACAAACACGACCTCAACATCCGCCATGCCCAATCCGCTTAATGTATCGGTGACGATGCGGGCGAATCGGTCGCGAACCGCCGTCCCCCGCTCGAACCAGCCGACCTCGACAAATGCGAATGGCGGCTCTTGCGGAGGGTCGCCCCATACAGCAGTCGTGTGCATGACATTGATCGTAAAGTTGTCGGTCCCGCACTGGCAAAGCTCCGCCAGCTGTTCGACGAGCTGGGGAGCGGCTTCCTGCATGCGATCTGGGGCAACGCCCCGAATAACGAGATGCGGCATAAGTGCAAGGCCTCCTTTTTTATTCATAGCTAGGGGCCGAAACCGTCATGGCTCCAGCCCCGCTTCCTTAATACACAATCAATGCATTGCTAATATTCCGTCCCGGCGACGTCAGATATTGTCCGTTGTAATACATCCCGCTGGAGGCGCCGCCGTCGAGATTCATCGCCTGGTACGCGCCCGCCTGCTTCATCAGCTGCCCGAGCTGCGGGATCGTCGCGCCCCGCGAAGTAAGCAGGATCAGCTTGTGATCGCGAGTGAGGCCGACCGCGCTGCGGGCGCCTCCGTTCGTCAAAATCTTCGGATCGCGGAAGCCATTGAGATCGGGATGGGACACCTGTCCGTTGACGACCAGTCTCGGCCCCGCCTGCAGCGCGCCCACCAGATCGCCCTTGGCGAAGCGATCCACGAATTCTCCCCCCGGGATGAACTCGACGTTATTGTGACGATCAAACACGAGTACGGTTCGCGGATCGCCTGACGCTTTCTTGACGACCTCTCCCTTGTGCACGATATACCCATAAGGCGTCTTGTGCGCCTGGTCGGTATACGCGTCGAAAAACGTCCCGTTGATCGCCGCCAGCGCCTGATAGCGCGAAGCGATCGATTTCAGGGGCTCCGTCTTGCCAACCTCGCCGCCTGCGAGCCCGACCCCGAGATTGACCTGGGGATGCAGCAGCGTCACGGTAAGCATCTGCACCTCGAACGACTGTCGTCCGACTTTGAAGGTCTTCTTGCTTGAGACGATCCGGGGCTGCTGCTCCGGGGCAGAGCCGCGCGGCACGACCGGCAGCTTGAGCATGCTCTCCCCGCTGCCTGCGACGACGGCGCCGAGCTCGGCCCGCCATTCGAGCGATACGCCAAGCGCCTCGCCGACGAACCGCAGCGGCACATAGGTGACGCCCCGCTCGACGAACGGCGCCGCCTCCAGCGTGATCGGCTGATCGCCGCGTTGCGCCTCGCGCTTGCCGACATACAGCCGGATCCGCTGCTTGCCTTTTGTTATATCGACTCGTTGATTGGCCTTATCCCAGGCGACTTGCGCGCCGAACGCTTCCCCGACGAGACGGATCGGCACGAAGGTGCGGTTATGCTGCTCATCGACCAGTCCGTACGATTTGGCTGCCGCTCCGACATACCCGGCCTGCAGCAGCAGTCCGAGGCATAGGATCAGGCAGAGACTTGCCTTCTTCATCATCCTAACTCCCTTTTCGACAAATTATGCAACATTCCTATTCTAATCGCCTCTGTCCGCTTTGTAAATTGTGCCAGGGCGGCAGGAAATGTCTGGCTTGTGTCGAAAACGTATCAGAACTCTGAATGCTTAACGACTATGATACGAACAGAAGGTGAACTGATGCAGCTGGACAATATCACTGTACTCGACTTTGAAACGAGCGGCCTCGATCCGGTCCGCGACCGCGTCATCGAAATGTGCGCGATCCGTTGCGACAAGGGCGAGATCGTCGGCCGATTCAATACACTCATCCGCTTCGACGGACCGCTCGCCCCCAAGATTACCGAGATTACCGGCATCACCTCGCCAATGCTCGAGGGCGGCATGGACGAGGAGACGGCGTTTCGCATCCTGAACCGGATGATCGGCTCCAATCTGATCGTCGCCCACAATGCCGCCTTTGACCTCGGCTTCCTGCACCATACGCTGATGCGGCTGGCCGGCCGCTCCTTCAGCAACCACTTTATCGATACGCTGACGATCAGCCGGCTCTATCATACATACCCTCACACGCTGCAGGAGATGTGCAACCGATACGGCATCGAGCTCTCGCAAGGCCATCGCGCCGACTTTGATGTGCTGGCCACCTGGGAGCTGCTGAAGCGATTCCACGCCGAATACGACCTGGGCAGCCTGGTCAACAGGCTCGGCTACATCGAGAAATACGGCCCGCCCAAATGGGCGCCAGCTTGGGCGCAGCTTGAAGGACTTCGGCTCAAGTACGCTTGACCCGCACGTAAAGACTGGCGTTATCCCTCCCCTCGGTTCGGCTGATTCACAGCCTTGCGAGGGGCTTTCATTTTACCTTTGCAAATGAGGATATACTAATTTGAATCGGCCATATTTACATTTGAGATCGTTTGTCTTAGTATGAGGACGATAATGCCTCGCAGGGCGGCTGCAGCGCCGCCTATCGAAGCGACCGCCGTACGACCTTGCTACAGCAGAGAAGGGATCTGAGCGCAATGAAAAAACAATTTATCGTCATCGGACTGGGCCGCTTCGGTACGAGCCTGGTCCGCACGCTGGTCAAGAATGGCCACGAAGTGCTGGCGGTGGACAAAAACGAGCAACTGGTGCAGGACATCGCCGATCATGCCACCCACGCGCTCCAGGCGGACAGTACGGACGAATCGGTGCTACGGGAGCTGGGAGCCAGCAACTTCACGCACGCCATCGTCGCGATCGGCGACGATCTCCAGGCGAGCATCCTGACGACGCTGCTGCTCAAAGAGCTGCGGGTGCCCAAAGTAACCGCCAAGGCGAATAACGAGATGCACGGCCAGGTGCTGAGCAAGGTCGGAGCGGACCATATCGTCTACCCGGAGCGGGATATGGCAGCCCGACTTGGCAAGCAGCTCAGCTCCGACAATCTGATCGATTTTATCGAGCTCTCGCCTACCTACAATCTCGTCGAATTCAAGGCGCCCCGCTCCATGAACGCCAGATCGCTGGCGCAGCTGAATATTCGCGCCAAATATGGTTGTACCGTCATGGCGGTCAAAACGGGCGATTATATGAATATCTCGCCGAAGGCGGAGGATCTGGTCTATACCGGCGACGTCTTGATCATGATCGGCAGCAATGAGGATATCCGCGAGCTGGAAGATGACTATGAGCAGTAAGAGGGATCGCTCCGCAGCGTTTGACCTGCTCGTCTCGCTGGTCGAGCGGCTCAAAAACCGCACTAGTCCGCCTCAGCTGATCATCTTCGTCTTTTTCTGTCTGATCTGGATCGGCGCGCTGCTGCTGCTGCTGCCGCATGCCTCGACCAGCGGCCAATCGATCGGACTTATGAACGCTTTGTTCACCGCCACCTCGGCGGTTTGTGTAAACGGCTTGATCGTGCTCGATACCGGCAGCACCTTTACGGTGTTCGGCCAAGTCATCATCATGGCGTTGATCCAGATCGGCGGACTCGGCTTCATGACGCTCGGCGTCATGGTCGCGATCGTGCTCGGCAAACGAATCGGCCTGAAGCAGCGACTCATCCTTCAGCAAGCGACCAACTCCTCGTCCGCGCAGGGACTGGTCAAGCTGTCGATCTACATGGTGCTCATCGCCTTTGCCTTCGAGGCGTTGGCTTCGGTTATCCTGACGCTGCGCTGGCAGGCGGACATGGGCTTCGGACAGGCGGCCTACTACGCCCTGTTCCATTCGATCTCGGCCTTCAACAATGCCGGCTTCGCCTTATGGCCGGATAGCTTGTCGAGTCATGCCGGCGATCCGATCGTTAACCTGACGATTATCCTGCTCTTCATTATGGGCGGGCTCGGCTACATCGTCGTCGTCGAGGTGTTCCGCAAACGTTCGTGGCGCAAGCTGTCGCTCCATTCCAAGGTCGTGCTGCTGGGATCGGGCGTGCTGCTCGCAGTCGGCTCTCTGCTCATGTATCTGCTGGAGAGCTGGAATCCGGCGACGTTTGGCCATCTGGAGGGCTCCGGTCAAGTATGGGCTGCCTTGTTCCAGGGGGCGACGCCCCGCAGCTCCGGCTTCAATACGGTCGATATCGCCAGCATGCTGACAACGTCGCAGTTTTTGCTGATCATCCTTATGTTTATCGGTGCGGCTTCCGGCGGCACCGGCGGCGGCGTCAAGATCAATACGATTGTGGTGCTCGTACTCGCGACCTTAAACACCTTTCGCGGTCAAGGCCAGATCCACGCGTTCGACCGTCGGATCTCCCCCGATGCCGTCATGCGGGCGCTCGCGGTCGTCTTGAGCTCGCTCGGCGTCGTGCTGCTCGTCTCGCTGCTGTTGACGATCTCGGAGGGCATGCTCGAGGAGCATTTCCTCGAGGTGCTGTTCGAAGCGACCTCCGCCTTCAGCACGACGGGGCTGTCGATGGGGCTGACGAGCGAGCTGTCGCCTGTCGGCAAGGTAATCGTCATGCTGACGATGTTCGCCGGGCGGCTTGGTCCGTTGACGCTCGCATTTGCGCTCGCGCAAAAGAAGCGCACCTCCAAGATCGGCTACCCGGAGGATCATATTCTGATCGGCTAGCCCGATGGAATTGACGTAGAGGCTCGTACTGGGTGGGGTAATCAATACCCTGCCTGTGCGAGCCTTTCGTTTCTCTTATAAATGGATCCAGAACCGTCTTACAATGTTCCCATTATCCTCTGCATACTCTGATTCAAATTTACCGCCATTTTTTATAATGGTTTTTTCTGATGCGAGATTTCCTTCATCACATACTAGAAGAACCCTCTTTAAACCCATATCTTTTGTTACTTCAAGTGTCAGTGCTAATAGTATAGAAGCATAACCTTTTCTTCTCTCTGATGGACGTATTCCGTAACCGATGTGTCCACCGCAATTAAGGAGCTTGGTATTGAGTCTGTGTCTAATATTTACAGCACCAATGACTTTTTTTGAATATTTCTCTATAAGCCAGAACGTAGAATGGGGAACAAAGGTCCCGTTCGTTATCTTATCTTCTGTGTCCTGCGAGTACAAAAAATCAATCATGGCATCAAAATTAGAAGGATCTTTCTCTACAACCCACGGGATAATATCCTCCTCACTTGACTTCCAATCTTTATAAAACGATATGTACTCATCCTTATATTCAGTTGATGGTCTCACCAACTCAACCGAGATCACCATCCTATCACCCCCTATGTAAATTTTATCCACATCAACATGCCTTGTGGATTTGAACTAAACGTTGTTTTTTATAGAAAAAGACGTGCCAATTGGCACGTCAAACGAACTGGCATTTCAACCTTTTGCACCTCAAATGGAATCCGTTATTCCATATCCGGCAGGGGATTTTTTCGTTAATCAACGAGGCGAGGTGACCATCTTGCGGATCAGGCGGGTCAGCTCGCCGACCTCGGCATCGTCTAGATCGCGAACCAGACGTTCCATGATGCCGATCCGTTTGTTGTGGATGGCCTCGACCAGCTCCTGCCCCGCAGGGGTGATGCTGAGCAAGACGATCCTGCGGTCCGACTGGGACCGCTCGCGACGGATCAGCTCCATCTCGATGAGCTGGTCGGCCAGACCCGTCACCGCGCCTGATGTGACGAATAACATCTCCGCGAGCGCCGACGCCTTGAGCGGTCCGCTCTCGGAGAGGATGATGAGGATCCGCGCCTGCGTGACGCCGAGTCCGCTGATGCTTTCTTTATCCCATTCCGCTGCGATGAGCTTCTTCAACTGGCGAAAAGCTTCATCGAGCGCGATCATTTCCTTGCGATCCCAATCACTGGGCCGGCTATGAGCTGCCATGACATGTCTCCTTCGTGCAAGAGCAGCTGTCCGTCAGCCGCCTGGCGTGATACCTATTAGCCTCTTATTATATCGCGAGTTGCCCGCAGTCGCAATCTTTGGACTAGTGTGGCATGATCGGAAGGTCATGAACGCGCCTCTACTTGCGGAATTGGAGCGGCGGCAACGCCAGCAGCTCCCGGCGCACAGTGTCCCATGCGAGCTCAAGCGCCTCCTGCAGCTGCCATGCGGCGCGTCCGGCAGCGAGCACGGCCAACCCGTGCCGGTGCGTCAGCGATACGCCGTATACGATCTGCTCGCCTCGCTGCGCAAGTTCGTCCAACGCCTCGCGCACCGCCCCCGCATGGTTCGGAGCGATCCGGTCGGCGAATACATAGAAGGTCCCGGTATGCGTCATCGACTCCCAAGCTCCTGGAGCTCCCAAGTCATGCCGACCAGGCTCGACGCGCTGCCGCTGGGCGAAGATCAACTCCTCCCCATAAAAGACGCGCATTTGGTTATCCAGCAGACGGTAGCGGAACGTCTCGCCCCGATGCGTCCGCCCGGGACAGAGCACCTCGGTCTGCATCCAGACTGCGCCCGACGACAGCCGCACCTCCGTCTCATTGCGCAGCGCCGCGTCCCTGTACAGCATGAGCGGCTCCATCATGCTCTCCACGACCGCGCCGGGTGACAGCTCGAACTGCTGTCGCATCCGCGCCATGCCCTCCGGCGGACACGGATGGACCTTGGTGTAGCTCTGGTTGGTCAGGTACAGCCGCGTGTCGGCCTCTGCCTGCCACACGAAGTCATAGCAGTCCCCGCTCAGCAGCCCCGGCGACACATCCATGACGATCGCGGCGAGCTGCTCGTCGAGCGGGAACGTCTTGGCGATCTTGATAGGCGCGGTATGATACTTCTCTGACAGGACGGTGCGACCGTGACGGTAGCTGAAGCGAGCCCTCAGCTGGGCGCTCTGCTGCGGGTGGAGATCAGGCGTGATGATGATGGGTATGCTCCACGCCGCGCGCATGCGCCAGCTCATGCTCGATCCAGTCAATAATCTTCCCGACGCCGTCTCCGCCATGCAGATTGGAGAATACATACGGTCGGTCGCCGCGCATCCGCTTCGTATCGCTCTCCATCACTTCCAAACTGGCGCCGACATACGGGGCAAGGTCGATCTTATTGACGAGCAGCAGATCGGAGCGCATGATGCCCGGGCCGCCCTTGCGCGGGATTTTCTCGCCCTGGGCGACGTCGATGATGTAGATGAAGCGATCGACCAGCTCCGGGCTGAATGCCGCCGCCAGATTGTCGCCGCCGCTTTCGATGAAGATGACGTCGAGCTCTGCGAAGCGGCTCTGCAGCTCCTCGATTGCCTCGAAGTTCATCGAGGCATCCTCGCGGATCGCCGTATGCGGACAGCCGCCGGTCTCGACGCCGATGATCCGCTCCTCCGGCAGTACGCCGGTGCCGAGCAGGATGCGGGCATCCTCCTTGGTGTAGATGTCGTTGGTAATGACGCCGAGGCTGTACTTGCCGCTCAACTCGCGGGCAATCACCTCGACCAGCGCCGTCTTGCCCGAGCCTACCGGACCGCCGATGCCGATCCGCAGCGGTCCCTGACCGGCGAGCGGCGGCGCCTCCCAGCCGCCATGATGATGGGTATGTCCTTGTCCTTGACACATATCGCATTCCTCCATTAGCTTCATTTAGGCATTTAGGACATAAAAAGTCGTGAATATAATGTCTCATGCCGGATCATCGCCAGCTCCGCCAGCGGCATATCGGACCAGGCGTCCTCGGGCTCCATCGCCTGCACCAGCTCCCATGCAGCCGGCGTGCGGGCGACGCAGCGGGCGATGATCGCCTGCCCCTCGGTCTGGCCGATCGCCATCAGCCGGAGCGCGCTGCCGACCGAGGTGACGATGCCGTTGTACAGATAGCCCTGCACCGCCCGCTCCAGCGGGATGCCGAGCGCTGCGCATAGATAGCCGTAGACGAGCGGATAGGTTGCCAGCGCTTCGCCAGCCGCTGCGGCCCGGGTCAGCCGACTGGTATCGAGCTGAGGGAAGATCGCCTCGGCGAGCTTCAGCAGGCGACGCCCCATCTTCTCCATGCCGGTGCGCGTCTCGACCGCCAGTCGCTGCACATGGACGAGCCGCTCGACGCGCCATGCGTCCATCCAGCGGTCGTCGCCAGCGGCCCGATAGACGGCCTTGACGATCATCGCGTCGGCAGGCGCCCAGCTCTGCAGCATCATCGCCGTCGTGTAGCGCTCCAGTTGCTCGGCGGACCGCACCCGACCTTCCTGGACCAGCGTCTCCAGGCCAAAGGAATGCGAGAAGCCGCCGATCGGCAACGCCGAGTCGAGCAACTGCTGCAGCGCCAGCCAGGCGATAGCCGGGTCCATCGGCATGCTTGCCTGCTCGCGCATCAGAACAGGAAATACCGCTGCGCCATCGGCACGACCTCGGCTGGCTCGCAGGTCGCCAGCTCGCCGTCGACGCGCACCTGGTACGTTTCGGGATCGACCTCGATGCGAGGCGTTTCGGCATTGTGGACCATATCTTTTTTGGTGACGGTGCGACAGCCCTTGACCGGCTCGACCCGCTTCTGCAGCCCCAGCTCGCTGGCGATACCAAGATCATAGGCGGCCTGGGAAACGAACGTAATCGAGCTCTTGTACTTGGCCTTGCCCATCGCTGCGAACATCGGCCGTCCGAATACCGGCTGCGGCGTCGGGATCGATGCATTGGGATCGCCCATCTGGGCGTAGGCGATGCTGCCGCCCTTCAGCACGAGATCGGGCTTGACGCCGAAGAAGGCCGGCGTCCAGACGACCAGATCGGCGAACTTGCCGACCTCCAGCGAGCCTACGAGATGCGAGATGCCGTGGGTAATAGCCGGGTTGATCGTATACTTGGCGATGTAGCGCTTGATGCGGAAGTTGTCGCCGCTCTCGTCGTCAGGCGCCAGCGGTCCGCGCTGCGTCTTCATCTTGTCGGCGGTCTGCCAGGTGCGGATGACGACCTCGCCCACCCGTCCCATCGCCTGTGAGTCCGAGCTGATCATGCTGAACACACCCATGTCGTGGAGGATATCCTCGGCGGCGATCGTCTCCGGTCTGATCCTGGAGTCTGCAAAGGCGACATCCTCGGGGATGCGGCTATCCAGATGATGGCACACCATAAGCATGTCGAGATGCTCCTCGATCGTATTGACCGTGAATGGTCGCGTCGGATTGGTCGAGGAGGGCAACACATTGGTCTCGGCCGCCGCCCGGATGATGTCCGGCGCATGGCCGCCGCCCGCTCCCTCCGTATGATACGTATGGATCGTCCGGCCATCGATCGCCGCGAGCGTATCCTCCAGGAACCCTGTCTCGTTGAGCGTATCGGTATGGATCGCCACCTGCACATCGTACTGGTCAGCGGCTTGCAGACAGGCGTCGATCGCCGCTGGCGTCGTGCCCCAGTCCTCATGCAGCTTCAGCCCGATCGCCCCCGCCTCGATCTGCTCGATGAGCGGTCCTGTGAACGAAGCGTTGCCTTTGCCTGTGAAGCCAAGGTTCATCGGGAACTCTTCGGCAGCCTCGAGCATCCGGCGCATATGCCAGGCGCCAGGCGTGCAGGTCGTCGCATTGGTCCCGGTAGCCGGGCCGGTGCCGCCGCCGATCATCGTCGTCACGCCCGAGGAGAGCGCCGTCTCGATCTGCTGCGGACAGATGTAGTGGATATGGGCGTCGATGCCTCCGGCCGTGACGATCTTGCCTTCAGCGGCGATCACCTCCGTGCTGGCGCCGACGATCATATGCTCGTCCACCCCGTCCATCAGATCGGGATTGCCCGCCTTGCCGATGCCGACGATCATACCGTCGCGCATACCGATATCCGCCTTGTAGATGCCGCTATGGTCGATGACGACGGCATTGGTGATCAGCGTATCGAGCACGCCATCGCTGCGCAGCGCGCCGCTCGACTGCCCCATGCCGTCGCGGATCACCTTGCCGCCGCCGAACTTGCACTCGTCGCCATAGACTGTATAATCCCGCTCGATGCGGGCCCATAGTCCGGTATCGGCGAGCCGCACGGCGTCGCCTGTCGTCGGGCCGAACATCTGGGCGTAGCTCTTGCGGTCCATCCTGCTCATGACCTCGCCTCCCACTTCGCCAGACGCTCGCGCACCTCGTCGCTCATCGCTCCGGCAACGGCCGGTCCGCGCGTCAGATTATTCAGCCCGTAGGACAGCTTGCGCCCGCCCAGCTCGACCAGTCCGACCGGCTTTTCCTCGCCCGGCTCGAACCGTACGGCTGTGCCTGCCGGGATGTCCAGACGCATCCCGAATGCCTGCTCCCGATCGAAGGACAAGCCGCGATTCACCTCAAAAAAATGCACATGCGATCCAACCTGGACCGGCCGGTCCCCTGTATTGACGACGATCAGCTCTGCCGTCCGGCGTCCGCTGTTAAGCTCGATGCTGCCTGCAGCCGTTCTGTATTCCCCCGGTATCATGCCATCCCTCCCGACTCGCCGCTCTAAGCGGCTTGCTTATAGCTATCGTAAACTCTCGTGTGCTGCGTCTTGTCGCCGCTCCGCCTCAGATCGGATTGTGGATCGTGACCAGCTTCGTGCCGTCGGGGAACGTCGCTTCGACCTGCACCTCATGCAGCATCTCCGGGATGCCGGGCATGACCTGCTCCGGGGTGAGGATGCGTGTGCCATACTCCATCAGTTGGGCGACCGTTTTGCCGTCCCGCGCGCCTTCGAGAATTTCTGAGGTGATCAGCGCGACGCTCTCGGGATAATTGAGCTTGACGCCGCGATTGAGCCGTCGCCTGGCTAAGTCCGCAGCGATCGTGATGAGCAGTTTTTCCTTCTCTCGTTCCGTCAAATGCAAGAATAGTCACCTCATTATCAATCGGATAGCTACATTATAAAGCAACCGTTTCCTGTAAGTAAACCGTTTTGTGTCAGCTTAAATGACGCAATTGTCGAATTAGTGTCGAATTCGGAAGGTGCGCCCAATTATTTAACACCCAGGTTACATGAGATTCCTTATTCTTCCTTCCATTCCTACCTGTTCTTGCTTGCCGCTCATGCCGCTCATTGCCTGAGGGCCAAGCCTAGGGCGTTCTGCAAACCCGCCTCCGAGTAAGCAGACACGCCCTAGTCAGCAACGTATGGATATGTTAGACTGATGGGTATGGACATTTATTATAGTCCAGCGGTATGATGTCAAGCCCCTAATTCGGTCGAATTGGAAATTCCCATGGCTGTATGAGCCGTGAGCGCCGAAAAATTGGCGCACCAAACCAAACCCAGTCGAAAATCAAGGTAAAT
>Ga0160464_100549_pt1 | contig 25536 bp, 22 predicted proteins | sample HID1971I_E11MG_FD_108275 | JGI IMG/M metagenome (GOLD analysis project Ga0160464, IMG submission 108275) | Enriched millipede-associated microbial communities from UW Madison campus, WI, USA - HID1971I_E11 MG | ecosystem: Host-associated > Arthropoda: Insects > Digestive system > Unclassified ... | reverse complement strand
TCCCGCCCCGCGCCAGTCTCCCCTCGCCGGCGCCGATCCTGCGGTGCAAGGAAACTCGTCACCACCACCGACAGCATCAGCGCGCCGCTCATCAACAGGTACGAAGCGCCGGGCGAACCGGTGCTGCTGTTGAGGTAGCCCACCAGATACGAGCCGCCGAACGAGCCCAGCGCGCCCATGCTGTTGATCAGCGCCATGGCGCCACCGGCGACGTTGGCCGGCAGGATTTCCGGGACGATGGCGAAGAACGGGCCGTAGGGTGCATACATGCATGCCCCGGCGATCACCAGCAGGGTGTAGGACCACCAGAAATGTTCAGCGCCCAATACGTAGGACGCGTAGAAAGCGATGGACGCGATCAGCAACGGCGGCCACACAAAACGCTTACGCTTTTGCAGCTTGTCCGAGCCCCAGGACACCACGAGCATGCCGATCACCGCCGCCAGGTAAGGCAGCGCCGAGAGCCAGCCGGCTTCGACCATGTCCATCTGCAAACCGGCCTTGAGGATCGATGGCAGCCACAACACGAAGCCATACACGCCGATGCTCCAGCAGAAGAATTGCAGGGCGAGGATGATCACCTTGGGTGAACGGAAGGCCTCGGCGTAGTTCTTCACCGCCTTGATCCCCACCTGTTCGGCGGCGAGGGCGGTTTCCAGGTCTTTTTTATGCTGTTCACTGAGCCACTTGGCATCGGCGGGTTTTTCATCCGCCAGTTTCCACCAGATAAACGCCCACAACACCGCCGGCAGGCCCTCGATGATAAACATCCAGCGCCAGCTGAAATGCTGCACCAGGTAGCCCGAGACCACCGACATCCACAGCATGGTCACCGGGTTGCCGAGGATCAGGAAGGTATTGGCCCGCGAGCGTTCGGCACGGGTGAACCAGTGGCACAGGTACACCAGCATCGCCGGCATCACCGCCGCTTCGACCACCCCGAGCATGAAGCGGATGGCGATCAGCATATAGGCGTTAGACACTACACCGGTCAGGGTCGCCAGGCCGCCCCAGAGGATCAGGCTGACGAAGATCAGTTTCTTGACGCTGCGCTTCTGCGCATAGATCGCCCCGGGTACCTGGAAGAAAAAGTAGCCAAGAAAAAACAGTGCACCGAGCAGCGAGGACATGCCCGGCGTGATCATCAGGTCTTCGGCCATCCCGGAGGCGGCGGCAAAGCCGTAGTTGGCGCGGTCCAGGTAGGCCAGGCTGTAGGTGATAAAAACGATGGGCATGATGTACCACCAGCGGCGGGTGGCGAGTTTCACGGTTTCCATGGGGTTGCTCCTGAGCTTGTTGTAGTTGTGGCAACAGGTAATGGGTCAAGCAACGGATCGTGTGGGCAGTTCGCTGCGGCTGGGCAAGCCTTCCATATCGCCACGACTCTGCACGGCGCGGCTGCCGATCCAGTTACCGCGCTGCACCGCCTCGGGGAAGCTTGAGTTTTCCAGCAGGGCGCTGATCATGCCCACGGCAAAACCATCGCCGGCGCCGACGGTGTCCACCACTGCTTCCACCTTGACGGCAGCGACAAAGCCCTGGTCCATGTGGGTGCGGTAATAGGCGCCGTCGGGGCCGAGCTTGATCGCCACGGCTTCGGCGCCCTGATCGAGGTAGAACGCGGCGATGTCGGCCGGGTCGTCGAAGCCGGTGAGCAGGCGACCCTCACTCAGACCGGGCAATACCCAGTCGGCCAGGCCGGCGAGGGCGTTGATGTCGCGGATCATCTGCGCCTGGCTGGCCCACAGGGAGGGGCGCAAGTTCGGGTCGAACGACACACTGCGTCCGGCCTTGCGCATCTGCGTCATCAGCTCGAAGGACAGTTCACGGGTGGCATCCGACAATGCCGGTGGAATCCCGGTGGCGTGCAGATGACGGGCTTGAAGCAGTGCGGGGCTGATATCGGCGATGGACAAATGACTGGCCGCCGAGCCTCTGCGGAAGTACTCCACCTGGGGATCTGCGCCCGCTTCTTCACGGGACTTGAGTTGAAAACCGGTGGGGTGCAGTGGATCGACTGCTACATGACGGCAATCGAGCCCCTCCTTGCTCAGCGTCTCGACCACAAAACGCCCGAGAGAGTCGTTACCCACCCGGCTCAGCCAGGCGACGTTGAACCCCAGGCGCGACAAACCAATGGCGACATTGCTGTCGGCACCGGCAATACGCTTGTGGAACTGCCCGACCTGGGCCAGGTCGCCGGTCTGCTCAGCGACAAACATCGCCATGGTTTCACCAAACGACAGGATATCGATCTCAGACATGGGCATTCTCCACACGGGGTTGGCCAAGGTGGGCGAGGGTGGCGACCTGCTGCGCGGTGACCTCGATCAAGTCATCGCCCTGCAACGGAAATTCCACCGCCCGGGTAATACCTTGAGTCATGTGCTTGAGCAGTTGTTCCCACAGATGCAGGTCGGTGGCGCCGGGCGGCAAGGCCACCAGCTTGCCGTCCGGGCGACGGGCCACGGCCTTGCAGTGCAGGTAATCCACATGCCGTCCCAGCAGGCGTGCGGCGGTGAGCGCGGATTGGTCCTGCCACTGCCAGTTGCCGATATCGAAAGTCATCTTCACCGGCAGGCCCAGGCGTTCGACTTCGGTGAAAAACCGCTGCATCGGTTCGATGCGCCCACCGTGCAGGGTCTGGTCGTTTTCCACCAGCAGCTTGACCGGGTGGCGATTGAGCAGGGCGTGCAGGCTTTCCAGATCGTTGGTGTCGGTGAAGTAGCCGAGGGAGACTTTCAGCCAGCCCGACCCGAACGCCTGGGCGCGGTCCAGGGTTGCGGCGAGTTCGGCATTCGGCTGGGCCCGGCCGGCGACCCAGAGTTCCAGGGGCGACGAAAACACGCTGTTCAGGCCTTGCTCGGCGGCGGCCTGGGCCAAAGTGGCGGGATGTTCGTTGGTCAGCAGCTCTTCACGCCATTCGATGCGTTGGGCGCCGGCTGCGCTGAGCAGCGCGACAAAACTCAATTGGCCCTGCTGGCGCACAAGCTCGGCGCCGTAGCTGGAAAGGCTGATGGAGACGGGGTATTTATGCATTGTTGTTTACCTCTGAAACCGGTTTCATTTTCATACGCAGAACAAATGTGGGAGGGGGCTTGCTCCCGATAGCAGTGGGTCAGCTAAAGATAGCTGACGGACATACCGCCATCGGGAGCAAGCCCCCTCCCACAGGGCGTTGTGTGGAGCCGCGAACAATCAGCTCGGGCAAGAAATCCAGGGTGCGGGCTGGTGCCGTGTCGCCGCGCAGGCGCTTGAGCAAACAATCGAAGGCACTGGCGCCAATCGCTTGCGTCGGCTGGGCGAGGGCGGTGATGCCGTTGCCCACCAGCGGGTACCAATCCAGGTCATCCAGGGCGATCAGGCCGACATCGTTGAACAGCTCGCAGCCTAATGCCTTGAGCCCACGTGTGCAGGCCAGCGCAGCAACACCGTTGGCGCAAAAAAGCGCCTTGGGGCCGGGCTTGGCCAAAAAGGTCTGCAGGCGGCTTTCCAGTTCGTCATCCAACTCAACCACGGCACCGGTCAAGCCTGGGCGCCTGGCAATCTCGGCCTTGAAACTCTCCAGGCGCTGCAAACGTGAGCTGGTGCCATCGGTGGTCTCGCTCACCAGCAGCACATCGCGGTAGCCCTGCTGTTCAAGATGTTCCACCGCGATACGTACCGCCGCCGGGTTATCCAGGCCGACCAGGTCGCTGTGCAAGGGTTCGACCTTGCGGTCGACCAGCACCAGGGGCATTTCCCGTTGCAGTTCCAGCAGTTGGTCGAGGTGGTGGCCGAGGGTGTTCACGATAAGCCCTTCGATGTTGTACGAGCGCAGCGCCGCCAAGTGCTGGCGCTCCTGTTCGTCATCGCGGTCGGTGTTGCACACCACCAGGCTGTAGCCGTGCTGGCGGCAGGCGGTTTCGACGCCGTGCATCACGGCAATGGAATAGGGGTTGCGGATATCGGCTACCAGCATACCGATCAGGCGCGTACGCCCACGCTTGAGGCCGCGGGCCATCTGGTTGGGGCGATAGCCGAGTTCGTCGATAGCCTGTTCGATACGCAGGGCGATGGCATTGGAGAGCAGGGCACGGTCATCGCCGATGAAGCGCGAGACGCTGGCCTTGGACACGCCAGCGCGCTCGGCGACGTCGAGCATGGTCACGCGGCTACGCTGGGCAGCGGAAAAGTTGTTCACGGCCATTGACCTTCTGTTCTTATTGGAATGACTGAAACCGGTTTCAGGAAACCATTAAAGTAGGAAAGTCGTCAAGAAATTGTAGGACGTGACCGGATGACCGGGTGTTCAGCGAAACACGCTCACCCAGGTTGCAGCTAGCAGCACCAGCGCCATCGCGCGATTGAACCATTGCATGGCTTGGGCCGACCGCAGTATCCGGGCTGAACCCGAGCCCAGCAGTGCCCACAGACCCAGGCAGGGAAGTGAAATCAGAAAAAACACCAAAGACAGGTACATCACCTGGCTCTCGCGTTGCGCGCCAGTACCCGCAAATACGCTCACCACTGCCAGCGCCATCACCCAGGTCTTAGGGTTGACCAATTGCAGCGCCGCGGCACCGGACAGGCCCAAGGGTTCCTGCCTGGCATCGGCCTGGATGGCTTGAGCCGGGGCGCTGAAGATTCGCCAGGCCAGGACACTCAGCCAGGCTACGCCGACCCATTGCATCGCGGTTTGCACCTTGGGCATTTGCACCAGCGACTGGCCGATCCCGCAGCCCACCAGCAGCACGATCCCCGCAGCTCCCGCGCAGGCACCGAAAATGATCGGCAGCGCAGCCTTGAAACCGTAACGGGCGCTGTTGCTCAGCACCAGGATATTGGTGGGCCCGGGGGTAATGGAGGCGACGAATGCAAACAGCATGAAAGGGAACAAGGTGGACTGCATGGCGGGGAGACTCCGATGAACCAATCGATGGAGTCGAGCTTCACAAACCCACGCGCTACCTGTCTGGAAGATTTGAGCAACGCTTGCGATAGGCCGCCGGGGTCAGGCCGTAGGCGCGCATAAACCAGCGGCCCAGGTGGCTCTGGTCGGCAAAGCCCAGCAGAGTGGCCACTTGCGCTGGCGGCTCGCCTTTAGCCAACAAGTGCCGGGCACGCGCCAGGCGCAGTTGCACCAGATAAGCATGGGGCGCCAAGCCGAAGGCGCTCTTGAAGGCACGGGTCAGGCGGAAGCGGTCGACGTTGCAGGCCCGCGCCAGTTCATCCATACCCACGTCGTGATGCAGATGTGCATGCAGATATTCCCGGGCCTTGTGGGCCACCTGTGGCAGACGCGGGTCTGGATGATAACGGGTGCGCCAGTAAAGTTGGCCGGTGATGAGCTCCAGCAACTGGTCCATCGCACGCTGGCGCACGATGCGCAATTCGCTGCTGTGCAGCGACTGGAACGCTTGACTGGTGGCCAACGCCAGGCGTGGGTCGCAGATCAAGGTATCGGCAAAGCTCAACTGGCTGTTGGCAGGCGCCTCTTCAAATACCGCACTCACTTCCCGCGCCAGCCATTGCGGGTCGAGGTAGAGCATGTGATAGGTGAAGCCATCTACGGTTGGTGCGTCGCCGTCATGCAACTCGCCGGGCTCCAGTAGGAACACCTGGCCGGGTACACTGTTATGGCGGGTGCGGCGGCAATTGAACTGCTGCACGCCTTGTTCGGTGACGCCGATCAGGTAGCTATCGTGCCAATGGGGGTCGTAGGCGTGGCCTTCGAAATGCGCACGCAACGTCTCGATGCCGGTGTCGGCGTCCTGGGACAGGTCGATCCAATTGTGCGCGGCCATAAACCACCGAGATGGAAAAGTTAAGCGTATTCATGCTCGGCGGTTGTGTGAGCGTCTAGAAGGTTTGTGCAGCCCTAGCCGAACAGCCCGGCGGCGATGTTGATCGAAAACCCCAGGATGGCGGTATTGAATAGAAACCCGATCAACGACTGCCCCAGCACCACCTTGCGCAGGCCACGGGTAGCGACGCCGACATCCGAGGTTTGCACCGCCACACCGATGGTGAAGGAAAAATACAAGAAGTCCCAGTAGTTAGGGGTGAGCAAGCCTTCGGCAAAGCGCAGCGCCGGTTCCTTGCCCGGCCAAGTGTAATAGAGCCTGGCGTAGTGCACGCTGAAAATCACCCCGATCAGCAGCCATGAGCCGATCACCGTCAGCCCTGTAAAGCCGTAGTGCAGCAGGCGCTCGGAGGTGGCCAGGTCCTTGCTGCCGACCAGTTCGAAGGTAATGGTCGCCAGGCTGGCGATGGCGGCGATGCACACCATGAACAGCACCAGGCCGGCGTTCTCGTCCTCGATTTCGGCGATGCGCTTGACGTCTTCGGCCTTGGCGCGAATGGTCAGCCATAGCATCAATACCAGGTAGGTCCAGACTCCGGCGTTCCAGCCGATCAGGATTTTGCTGGCGAGAGTGTCGGCCGGTACCAGAATGCCCACGACAAGGCCCAGTACGGCGGCGGATGAGAGGCGAGGGTGGGTGCGGGCGAGGAAGGGCATGGTTGGTCACAGCTGGCGATAGTTGAGCAGACTGTACCTGATCCTGTGGGAGGGGGCTTGCTCCCGATGGCAGTGTATCAGTGCCAAATATGCGGACTGACACACCGCCATCGGGAGCAAGCCCCCTCCCACATTGGATTAATCTTTGTTGTGTCGCTTGCGCACCAGCTTCATCACCATCACAAAAAACACCGGCACAAACACCACCGCCAAGGTCGCCGTGATCATCCCGCCAATCACACCGGTACCAATCGCCTGCTGGCTGGCCGAACTGGCCCCGCTGGCAATTGCCAGCGGCACAACGCCGAGGATAAACGCCAGCGAGGTCATGATGATTGGTCGCAGTCGTAACCGTGCAGCCTTCAGGGTGGCGTCGATCAAGTCCTCGCCCTGGTCATACAGGTCCTTGGCGAACTCGATGATCAGGATCGCGTTCTTCGCCGACAGGCCGATGATGGTGATCAGGCCGACCTTGAAGAACACATCGTTAGGCATGCCACGCAGGGACACAGCCAGGACTGCGCCAAGCACGCCCAGGGGCACCACCAGCAACACCGAAGTCGGGATCGACCAGCTTTCGTACAAGGCAGCTAGGCACAGGAACACGATCAGCAACGACAGCACCAGCAGCAACGGTGCCTGGGAGCCGGACAGGCGTTCCTGCAAGGACAAGCCGGTCCATTCCTGGCCCAGGCCCGCAGGCAACTGGCTGACCAGGCGCTGGATTTCCTCCATGGCCTCGCCCGTGCTGTGCCCCGGCGCCGCCTCACCGCTGATGGCGATGGCCGGGTAGCCGTTATAGCGGGTCAACTGCGTCGGGCCCTGGGTCCACTTGGCTTCTACAAAGGCCGACAGTGGCACCATCTTGCCGGCGTTGTTGCGCACGTTGATCTTCATCAGGTCGGCAACCTGGCTGCGCTGGTCGCCTTCGGCTTGCACCACCACGCGCTGCATGCGGCCCTGGTTGGGGAAGTCATTGACGTAAGCCGAGCCGATCGCGGAAGACAGCACATTGCCCACATCGGCGAACGACACGCCCAAGGCATTGGCCTGCTTGCGGTCGACTTCCAGCTGCACTTGCGGCGCTTCGGCCAGGGCACTTTCGCGCACGTTGGCCAGGATCGGGCTTTTCGCCGCCGCGTCCAGCAATTCGGTACGTGCGGCCATCAACCCGGCATGGCCGACGCCGCCGCGGTCCTGCAAGCGGAACTCGAACCCGCTGGAGGTGCCAAGGCCATCCACCGGTGGTGGCAGGATCGCATAGGCAATCGCATCCTTGAGTTCGCTGAAGGCCATGTTGGCGCGGTCTGCAATCGACGCTGCCGAGTCATCGCTGCCGCGCTGTGACCAGTCCTTGAGCGTGGTAAACGCCAGCGCCGCGTTCTGCCCGGCGCCGGAGAAACTGAAGCCCATGATCATGGTGGTATCACCCACCCCTGGCTCCTCGGCGTTGTGCGCCTCGATCTGCTCGGCCACCTGCACCGTGCGGTTCTTGCTGGCGCCCGGCGGCAGCTGGATATCGGTGATGGTGTAGCCCTGGTCTTCCACCGGCAGGAACGAGGAGGGCAAGCGGTTGAACAACAGCCCCATACCCACCAGCAATACCAGGTAGATCAGCAGGTAGCGGCCGCTGCGCTTGAGGGCGTACGCCACCCAGCCTTCATAGCGGTTGGTGAGTTGGTCAAAGCGCTTGTTGAACCAGCCGAAGAAACCGCCCTTGGCATGGTGCTCGCCCTGGGCAATCGGCTTGAGCAAGGTGGCGCACAGGGCCGGGGTCAAGGTCAGGGCGAGGAACGCCGAGAACAGGATCGAGGTGGCCATCGACAGCGAGAACTGCTGGTAGATGACCCCCACGGAACCCGGCATGAACGCCATCGGCAGGAACACCGCCACCAGCACCAGGGTGATACCGATGATGGCCCCGGTGATCTGGCCCATGGCTTTTTTCGTCGCGTCCTTGGGCGACAGGCCCTCGGTGGCCATGATGCGCTCGACGTTTTCCACCACCACGATGGCATCGTCCACCAGGATGCCGATGGCCAGCACCATGCCGAACATGGTCAGTACGTTGATCGAGAAACCCAGCAACAGCATGGTGGCAAAGGTGCCCATCAGCGCAATCGGCACCACCAGGGTAGGGATCAAGGTGTAGCGCACGTTCTGCAGGAACAGGAACATCACCGCAAACACCAGCGCCATGGCCTCAAGCAAGGTGTAGACCACCTTGGTGATCGAGACCTTGACGAACGGCGAGGTGTCGTAGGGGATCTTGTATTCCACATTGGCCGGGAAATAGCGCGACAGCTCGTCCATCTTTGCCCGCACCAGGGTTGCGGTGCTCAGCGCGTTGGCGCCCGGCGACAATTGCACGCTGACGGCGGTGGAGGGCTTGCCGTTCAGGCGAGTAGAGAACTGGTATTCCTGGCTGCCGACTTCGACCCGCGCCACATCACCGATGCGTACGGTAGAGCCGTCGGGGTTGGCCTTGAGCACGATGTCGGCAAACTCCGCAGGGGTCGACAATTGGCCCTTGACCAGGATCGCCGCGGTGATTTCCTGAGTATTGGTGCCCGGCAAGTCACCGATGCTGCCCGCCGAGACCTGGGCGTTCTGGGCGCTGATCGCCGCGTTGACATCGGCCGGCGTAAGGTTGAAACCGATCAGCTTCTGCGGGTCGATCCAGATGCGCATGGCGCGTTCGGCGCCATACAGCTGGGCCTTGCCGACGCCGTCCAGGCGCTTGAGTTCGTTCATCACGTTGCGCGCCAGGTAATCGCTGAGCGCCACGTCATCGAGCTTGCCGTCGTTGGAGGTCAAGGTCACCAGCAGCAGGAAGCCGGCGGAGACTTTTTCCACCTGCAAGCCTTGTTGGGTCACGGCTTGCGGCAGTCGCGGCTCGACCACCTTGAGGCGGTTCTGCACATCCACTTGGGCCATTTCCGGGTCGGTGCCCGGCTGGAAGGTCGCGGTGATCGTCGCCGAACCCAGGCTGCTCTGGGATTCGAAATACAGCAGGTGATCGGCACCGTTGAGCTCCTGCTCGATCAGGCTGACCACGCTTTCATCCAGGGTCTGGGCCGAAGCACCTGGGTACACCGCGTAGATTTCCACCTTCGGTGGCGCGACGTTGGGGTACTGGGCTACCGGCAGCTGCGGGATCGCCAGGAAGCCAGCCAGCAGGATAAACAGGGCCACCACCCAGGCAAAAATCGGGCGGTCAATAAAGAACTGCGGCATGACGGGTTATTCCTTTACGAGCGGGCTGTCGTCCACTTCAACTTTTTCACCGGGGCGCGCGTGTTGCAGGCCCTCGACGATGATGCGGTCGCCGGGCTTGAGGCCGCTGGTGACGATCCAGCGATCCTCGATCACCGCACCCAATTCCACCGGTTGCTGGCTGACGGTCTGCTCGGCGTCCAGCAGCAGCACCATCGGGATGCCGGCACTGTCACGGGTGATGGCGCGTTGCGGCACACTGATGCCTTGCTTGTCCACGGCCTGCTCCAGGCGCACCCGGACGAAACTGCCGGGCAACAGGTCGAGGTCCGGGTTGGGGAACTCGCTGCGCAGCGTGATCTGCCCGGTGCCAGGGTCGACGCTGATCTCGGCGAACAGCAATTTGCCCGGCAACGGGTACAGGCTGCCGTCATCCTCGATCAGGGTGGCCTTGGCCTGGTCCTGGCCGACCTGCTTCAAGCTGCCGGCGCGAAAGGCGCGGCGCAGGTCATTCAACTCTCGGGTGGACTGGGTGAGGTCAGCGTGGATCGGGTCCAGTTGCTGGATGATCGCCAGCGGTGTGGCTTCGTTCTGGCCGACCAACGCGCCCTCGGTGACCAGGGCGCGGCCGATGCGCCCGGAAATCGGCGCCGTCACAGTGGCATAGCCCAGGTTCAACTTGGCACGCTCTACGGCGGCCTTGTTGGCGGCGATTTCGGCGTTGGCCTGGCGCAAGGCAGCACGGGCGTTGTCGTATTCCTGGCCGCTGATGGCGTTGCCTTCAACCAACTGGCTGTAACGCTGCTCCTGCAAGCGTGCCTGGAAGGCATTGGCCTCGGCCTTGCTCAGGTTGGCCTGGGCGCTGTCCAGGTCAGCCTTGAACGGCGCGGGGTCAATACGGAACAGCACGTCGCCCTGTTTCACATCGCGCCCTTCGTTGAACACCCGCTGCATGACCACGCCGGCAACCCGGGCGCGCACTTCGGCAATCCGCGGCGCGGCGATACGCCCGCTCAGTTCGTTGGTGATGGACAGGGGCTTGGCCTGCAGGGTTTCGATGCGCACTTTGGCCAGGGGCATTTGTGGCGCCTCGTCTGCAGACTGACCACACGCGCTCAGCGCCAGTGTGAGGGCCAACAGGCAAAACGGCGCAAATAGATTCTTCGACATGCTCTTATCCCAATATTGACTGGCGCATCCTAAGGACACCTGCGCCGTGGTGCTGTGAAGCTGTGTAGGTCGTGTGTGAAGAAGTGTAAGGTACGGCGCGCGTGGCGTCGGTGGCGTATATCCTTGCACAACCTTGCTTACAATGAAGATCAAATGTGGGAGGGGGCTTGCTCCCGATGGCAGTGGGTCAGTTGCACAAGGGTTGACTGATCCACCGCTATCGGGAGCAAGCCCCCTCCCACATGGGATTTGTGTACGACTTATCACTGTATTTTCTGGAAACACCTCCATGCCCAACATCCTCCTGGTCGAAGACGACGCCGCACTCTCCGAGCTGATTGCCAGCTACCTGGAACGCAACGGCTTCCACGTCTGCGTGCTCAGCCGTGGCGACCATGTGCGCGAACGTGCGCGCCTGAACCCACCGGACCTGGTGATCCTCGACCTGATGTTGCCGGGCCTCGACGGCCTGCAGGTCTGCCGCCTGTTGCGCGCCGACTCGGCGGGCCTGCCGATCCTGATGCTGACCGCCCGCGACGACAGCCATGACCAGGTACTGGGCCTGGAGATGGGCGCCGACGACTATGTCACCAAGCCCTGCGAGCCGCGTGTGCTGCTGGCCCGGGTGCGCACGCTGCTGCGCCGCAGCAGCCTGTCCGAACCCCAGGTGGCCAACGACCGGATCATCATGGGCAACCTGTGCATCGACCTGTCGGAGCGCACCGTGACCTGGCGCGAGCAGGCAGTGGAGCTGTCCAGCGGTGAATACAACCTGCTGGTGGTGCTGGCCCGGCATGCCGGCGAAGTGCTCAGCCGCGACCAGATCCTGCAGCGCCTGCGCGGTATCGAGTTCAACGGCACCGATCGCTCGGTGGACGTGGCGATCTCCAAGCTGCGCCGCAAGTTCGACGACCACGCCGGCGAGGCGCGCAAGATCAAGACTGTGTGGGGCAAGGGCTATCTGTTCAGCCGTTCCGAGTGGGAATGCTGAACCATGTTCCGTGTGCTGCTACGCCTCTATCTGATCACCATCGTGACTTATAGCGCGGCGATTTTCCTGATTCCCAAGCTGGTGATCCAGCTGTTCGAACACCGCTACATGGACTACAACGTCGAGCAGTCCCGTGGCCTGCAAAAATTGATGGTCAAGCAATACCAGCGCGCGCCGGTGGAGCGCTGGTCCCAGGTCACCGACCAGCTGAGCCAGGATTTCGCGCCGCTGAAGGTCGAGCTGCTGCTGCGCCAGGACGCCCGCTACACACCCCAGGAAGAACAGCTGCTGGAGCAAGGCAAGCCGGTGATCCGCCTGGGCGAGTGGGGCTGGATGGAAGAAATCAGCTCGCCGATCAACCAGCAGTTCGCGGTCAAACTCACCGTGCCGCCGGATCCGCTGGACATGAACCTGCTGTATTGGTCGATGAACGTGCTGATCGGCGCGGCACTGTTGGCGTGCCTGCTGGTCTGGCTGCGCCCGCACTGGCGTGACCTGGAACGCCTGAAAAGCACCGCCGCACTGTTGGGCAAGGGCCACCTGGGGGAGCGCACGCGACTGCCGCCCAGTTCCAGCATCGGCAGCCTGGCGGCTGTGTTCGATACCATGGCGGACGATATCGAGCACCTGCTCAACCAGCAGCGTGATTTGCTCAATGCGGTCTCCCATGAACTGCGCACGCCGCTCACACGCCTGGACTTCGGCCTGGCCCTGGCGCTCTCCGAAGACTTGCCCGAGGCCAGTCGCGAGCGCTTGCAAAGCCTGGTGGCGCATATTCGCGAGCTGGACGAGCTGGTGCTGGAGTTGCTCTCTTACAGCCGCCTGCAAAACCCGGCGCAATTGCCCGAGCGAGTAGAAGTGGCGCTGGACGAGTTTATCGACAGCGTGCTGGGCAGTGTCGACGATGAGCTGGAAAACCCGGAGATCGTCATCGATGTGGTGCTCGACTGCACGGTTGAGCGTTTCAGCCTCGACCCGCGCCTCACTGCCCGGGCGTTGCAGAATTTGCTGCGCAACGCTACGCGTTACTGCGACAAGCGCATCCAGGTGGGCGTCAAGGTGTGCCCCAACGGCTGTGAAATCTGGGTGGATGACGATGGCATCGGCATTCCGGCGGATCAACGCGAGCGCATCTTCGAGCCGTTCTACCGCCTGGATCGCAGTCGTGACCGCGCCACCGGCGGTTTCGGCCTTGGCCTGGCGATCAGCCGGCGTGCTCTGGAAGCTCAGGGCGGCACCTTGACGGCCCTGGCGTCGCCCCTGGGTGGTGCGCGGTTTCGGGTGTGGCTGCCCACTCGAACCGATTAGAAAAACCGCGGGGAAGGGCGCACACTGTGCGCCCCGCTTTACCCGAGGAGAGATTGGCAATGACTGGTGTTCACACGTCTGCTCAACAGGGTTTCTCGACCCAGGCCGTCACCTACGCCCAAGGCCGACCGGACTATCCGCGCCAACTGACGGCTTGGCTGGCCGAGGCGCTGCAGATCAATTCGCAATCGACGGTGATCGACCTCGGCGCCGGCACTGGCAAGTTCACCCGCTTGCTCAGCAGCCTGGCGCCGACGCTGATTGCGGTTGAGCCAGTGGCAGAGATGGGCGCGCAGTTGGCCAAGCTATTGCCGGATGTACGCCTGCTCGACGGCACCGCCGAGTCCATCCCCTTGGCGTCCGCCAGCGCCGATGCCCTGGTGTGTGCCCAGGCATTCCACTGGTTCTCCACCCACGCTGCACTGGCGGAAATCCACCGTGTGCTCAAGCCTGGCGGGCGACTGGGGTTGGTGTGGAATGTACGTGATGAGTCGGTGGACTGGGTGGCGGCGATCACTGAGATCATCACCCCGTATGAGGGCGACACCCCGCGCTTTCATAGCGGACGTTGGCGCGAAGCCTTCACCGGTGAGTACTTTGGCGCTCCGCAAATGACCTGTTTTGCCTACCAGCACGTGGGCAGCCCCCAGGAAGTGATCATGGATCGATTCCTGTCGGTGAGTTTTATCGCGGCGCTGCCACCTGCGGAAAAAGCCACAGTCACCGCGCAATTGCGCACCTTGATCGACACCCATCCCGCCCTGCGAGGCCGCGATACCGTAGCCTTCCCGTACCAAACCCAGGCTTACTTGTGTGAGCGGCTGAACTAAAAGGCATAAAGTCAGATCATATTGGTATAAGTGGTTATAAGAAAAATCGCTATCCTGCGGCCAGAAATTTATAAGGCCGCAGGTAGCTGTAATGGATGTAGGTAATTTTGGTTTTGTGGTGGCCGGCCTGATCGTGGGGTTTATCGTGGGTATGACCGGTGTAGGCGGGGGCTCGCTGATGACGCCGATCCTGTTGTGGTTCGGTATCAACCCGGCCACTGCGGTTGGCACCGACTTGTTATATGCCGCCATCACCAAGTCCGGTGGCGTGCTGGTGCACGGCAAGAACAAGAACATCGACTGGAGCATCACCGGCTGGCTGACCCTGGGCAGCGTGCCGGCGGTGTTGTTGACCTTATGGTTTCTCGCCAGCCTGCACACCGACCCCAGCGCAATGAACGCCGTGATCAAGCAGGCCCTCGGCGTGGTGTTGCTGCTCACGGCCCTGGCGATCCTGTTCAAGAAAAGCCTGTTGGCCTTTGCCCAGCGCCATGCCGGCGACGACTACCATATGCGCCCGCGCAACCTGAATGCACTGACCGTGGTCACCGGCGCGGTCCTCGGCACCATGGTGGCCTTGACCTCCATCGGCGCCGGCGCCTTGGGCACGGTGGCGCTGTTTATCCTCTACCCGTTCCTGGCCACGCGGCGCCTGGTCGGCACCGAGATCGCCCACGCCGTGCCCCTGACCCTGGTGGCGGGCCTGGGTCATGCGAGCATGGGCAATATGGATTGGCACCTGTTGGGCTTTTTGCTGATGGGCTCGTTGCCGGGGATCTACTTTGGCAGCCATATGACTGGCAGGATTCCAGACGGCGTATTGCGCCCGTGCCTGGCGGTGATGTTGATGGCCGTGGGTTACAAGCTGGCGTTCTAAGCTGCACATTTGCCCCAGTAAGTGTTGCTCCAGCAACAGCCTATCGACAAATCACTGTGATCCCCGACATTAGCCGCCGGATGATCCAAGTTGGTATTTCTACTGCAACACCCATGGCGCGGGCCTTTGCCTGAGTCTGGCACGCTTGCTGCTCCAGCACCCTTACATCCTTTCGTGTGAGGTAGTGTTCGATGAGCCAGCAAGCCGTGAAATTTGCCTATTGGGTGCCCAACGTCAGCGGTGGGCTGGTGGTGAGCAGGATCGAACAACGTACCCATTGGGGCATCGATTACAACCGCAAGCTGGCGCAACTGGCCGAAGCCGCCGGCTTCGAGTATGGCCTGACGCAGATTCGTTTCACCGCCGGTTACGGCGCCGAAAACCAGCACGAGTCCGTAGCGTTCAGCCATGCGTTGCTGGCGGCAACCACCACGCTCAAGGTGATCGCGGCGATCCTGCCAGGTCCCTGGCAACCGGCGCTGGCGGCCAAGCAGTTGGCAACCATCGACCAGCTCACCAACGGCCGTATCGCGGTGAATATCGTCAGTGGCTGGTTCAAGGGCGAGTTCCAGGCCATTGGCGAACCCTGGCTGGAGCACGATGAGCGCTACCGTCGTTCCGAAGAGTTCATTCGCACCCTCAAAGGCATCTGGACCCAAGACGATTTCACCTTCAAGGGCGACTTCTACCGTTTCAACAACTACACCCTCAAGCCCAAGCCGTTGGGTCAACCGGAGATTTTCCAGGGCGGCAGCTCAAGGGCGGCGCGGGACATGGCAGCAAGGGTTTCAGACTGGTATTTCACCAACGGCAACACCCCCGAAGGCATCAAGGCCCAGGTCGATGATATCCGCGCCAAGGCCGCTGCCAACCACCATTCGGTCAAGGTCGGCGTGAACGCCTTTGTGATCGCCCGCGATACCGAAGAAGAAGCGCGGGCCGTGCTGGCAGAAATCATCGACAAGGCCGACCCGGAGGCCGTCAACGCCTTTGGGGATGCCGCCAAACAAGCGGGCAGGGCATCACCGGAGGGTGAGGGCAACTGGGCCAAGTCCAGCTTTGAGGACCTGGTGCAGTACAACGATGGCTTCAAGACCAACCTGATCGGCACACCACAACAGATCGCCGAACGTATCGTCGCGCTCAAGGCCGTGGGTGTGGACCTGGTGCTCGCGGGCTTCCTGCACTTTCAGGAAGAGGTGGAGTACTTCGGCAAACGTGTATTGCCGCTGGTGCGCGAGTTGGAAGCCACGGCCGATGCAGGCGCGAGCGGTTTTTCCAGGCACAGGGCAGCGGTGTGGTCTTCGTAGTAGTCATCGACCCAGGCAAAGCGCTGATAGCCGTTGCGCTCGTACAGGGCGAGTGCGCCGGGGTTGTCGGTGCGCACTTGCAGTCGCAGGGACGCGCAATTGTTGGCCAGGGCGCAGGCTTCGATGTGCCCCAGCAACTGATGGCCCAGGCCCATGCCTCGAGCGTGCTCGGCAATAGCGATGGAATACAAGCGTGCCAGACGAGTGCCGCGACGAAACAGCACCAGCCCATAGCCGAGCAATTGCCCGTGCTGCTGCACAAGCCACAACTGACCATTGGCCCGGCTGATCATCCAGCGCAGACTGCGCGGTGACAGCCGGTCACTACGAAAACACTGCTGTTCCAGCGCCACTAATGCAGGTACATCGTCGAGGGTTGCAACGCGAAAGAAAAGCGCCATAAGACCACCGTAAAAGTTGCGTAACGAAACGGGACTTCCCTAAAAGATCGTGCTTAATAGAAAAGGTCGAGTTCTCTAAAGCGGATCAACTATTATGTCGGCGGTACACAGTCATTGGCGTCAAGTATCCGAGCAAACAGTCGCGGCGACAATAACCTCCAACGGTTATTTATCCGCGCCACTCCTAAGTTCAAGCCAAGTCGTAATTATTGTCGAACGCAAGGAAGATTGGGCCTCTTACTTCCCCAGCGAAGACATTGTCACTGCCCAGCAATACCTGGAGCAGACCCGGAAAAACGAGACGGGCAAGCGTGTGCAGGTGATCAACCTGTGCCGCAGCTACAAGTACCTGGGGCACGGCTACTATTGCTCGTTGCTGGCCGAGGCACGTGGGCACAAGGTGATTCCATCGGTGCGCACCATCAGTGAGCTGACCAGGAAGGCCCTGTATGGCCTGGCCCTGGATGACCTGGATAAAACCCTCGAAAAAGCCTTGAGTCATCATCTCTACAGCAATACCGAAGGCTTTACCCTGACCCTGTATTTTGGTCGAACGACGATAGAACCCTTGCAAGAGTTGGCGCGCCAGTTATTTGAAACCTTTCCCTGTCCGATCTTGCTGGTTGAGTTCCGTCAACATAATGGCTGGCATATCGAAGGGGTGAAGTCCGGCGTATTGCACAAGTTACGCGACGATCAGGAAGACCAATTCGCCCACGCCCTCGACAACTTCAGCCGCAAAGTCTGGCGTCAGCCACGCTCGCGCCGATTGGCCCGTTATGACCTAGCAATTCTTCACGATCCCCAGGAGCAACTGCCTCCGTCCAACCCCCGTGCCCTGGAAAACTTCATACGGGTCGGCAAGGGCCTGGGCATCGATGTGGAGTTGATCGAACGCAAGGATTACGCACGCCTGGCCGAATACGACGCCTTGCTGATCCGTGAGACCACCAGCGTCGACAACCATACCTATCGCTTCGCCAAGAAAGCCGAAAGCGAAGGCCTGGTGGTCATGGATGACCCCGCATCGATCCTGCGCTGCACCAACAAGGTCTACCTCACCGACCTGTTGAACAGTCACCAACTCGGCATGCCAGCCACCGAGATTCTCTACAAGGAACGACCGCAGGACTTTGAACGCGTCGGCGAGCGCCTGGGCTTTCCGCTGGTACTGAAGATCCCCGATGGCTGTTTCTCCCGCGGGGTGATCAAGGTCGAAAGCCAGGCGGCGTTGCTCAAGGCCACCGCCGAGCTGTTCGAGCATTCGGTGCTGTTGCTGGCCCAGGAGTTCTTCTACACCGAATACGACTGGCGCATCGGCGTGCTCAACCGTAAACCGATCTTTGCCTGCCAGTACTTCATGTCCAAGGGCCATTGGCAGATCTACAACCACAAGGCCATCGGCCAGGCCATCAACGGCGAGTGCCGCACCCTGGCGGTCCACGAAGCGCCCAAGGCCGTGGTGGAGCTGGCCGTGAAGACCGCCAACCTGATCGGCGACGGCCTCTATGGCGTTGACCTAAAGCAGTCCGGCGACAAAGTGGTGGTAATCGAGGTCAACGACAATCCCAACCTGGATGCGGGCATCGAAGACGCCTACCTGCAGGACGACCTGTATGGCCTCGTACTGGAGGAGTTCGTGCGGCGCCTTGAGCTTAAACGCCAGGGCCAGGTGTGGTGAAAACCGGCGTTTGCAGGGTCAGCACTTCAAACCCATCCGCCGTTACCGCCACGGTATGCTCCCACTGCGCCGACAGGCTGTCGTCCTTGGTCACCACCGTCCAGCCGTCCTTCAGGCTGCGCACCTTGGCGCTGCCCTGGTTAAGCATCGGTTCGATGGTAAACACCATGCCCTCGCGCAACTCCAGGCCGGTGCCGGGGCGGCCAAAGTGCAGGATCTGCGGCTCTTCATGCATCTGCCGGCCGATGCCATGGCCGCAGTATTCGCGCACCACGCTGTAGCCGTTGGCCTGGGCGTGGCTCTGGATCGCATGACCGATATCACCCAGGCGCGCGCCAGGCTTGACCTGGCGGATACCGGCCCACATGGCCTCGAAGGTCATTTCCACCAAGCGTTTGGCCTTGGGCGCCACGTTACCGATCATGTACATCTTGCTGGAGTCGGCAATAAAACCGCCTTTTTCCAGGGTGATGTCGATGTTGATGATGTCGCCGTCCTTGAGGAACTGCTTGGCGCTGGGCATGCCGTGGCACACCACTTCGTTGATCGAGGTGTTGATGCAGAAGGGGTAGTCATACTGGCCCAGGCTGGCGGGGCGGGCCTTGAGTTCGTGGCGGATGAAGGCTTCGACGGCGCTGTCCAGTTCCAGGGTTGAGCGGCCGGCGGCGACAAAGCCGTCGAGCATGTCGAACACCTGGGCCAACAGGCGCCCGGATTCACGCATCACGGCCAATTGCGCGGCGGTCTTGATCATCAGTTGCGCCCCCGGATCAGGTCGGGCTTGTCCAGCAACAGCTTGTTTATCAGCTCGTTGTAAGGCAGGTGTGGGTTGAGTTCGGCGAGCAGGCCGATTTTGATCCAGAACTCGGCCTGGGCGTTGATGGAGCGGTCCATGGCGGCGCTGGCCAGGCGAAGCTGTTCGTGCAGTTGGTCGGTGATCTTGACGATGCCCATGAGGTTTCACTGTTCGGGGGTTGATATACAAAGCGTATACGTTTCGTATGCTGTGCGTAAACCCCATGGGCTAGATTACCCGCTTGATAGTTGCGACATGTTGCCGAAAAGAGCTTCGGTGCGAGTTGCTGTTTAACTAGATGTGCAGGGTTAAACGTTTAATCGAAGTGGTTCGACGATTATTTCAAGGCTGCAATCTGCTTCATATTAAACGGTAGGTTGCTTATGAGGAAAAGTTACAACAACGCCGGGATTTGCCGAGTAGGCTTGGTGAGTACAGGCGTCTGCCAGGGTTGGCAAGACGGGGCAGGCCAGCGCCTGCCAAGCCCATAAGAAACTGATTGGCAGTCTCAAAAAAGGAGAGGTTGGCCATGCTTTCGGAACTTGAACTTCGCAGCATTATTGAAGGAAGTTTTCTGCCTAAACGGTGCGAATGCACCAAAGCCGAGGATGCTTCGTTAACGATCAAGGTGTATGACGACCGTGACCGTGACCGGGTGGACTTGGAAGTCAAAGGTATAAACGCTGACAAACTCGACAGCAGTCGAGCCATTTGCAACCTGATCGCCGGTTTGCGTGAAGACCTCAAACACACCCAGACCCACACCCCCGCCCTGCGTCGAGCAGGAGCGCGCGGTTATTTTTAGTTAAGGCTTGAATTTAAGTTGACCCAGGGCCTGGCATTCGCCAGGCCCATTGCTATGCGCGTCAGCCCAACTGATGACGGTACGGCAGGTCGGGTCCGGTCTTGGTACAGGTCAACGCAGCCGCGCGAATCGCAAAGCCGAGCATGCTGTCAATTTGTGTGCGTGTCAGCTGCTGCAGACCCTCCAGTGAATCCAGCTGCTGCTCGGTCAGCCAGGCAATCAGTGCCGCCTGGAAGGTATCGCCGGCACCCACCGTATCGGCCATCACCACCTTGACCGCCGGCTGAGACCAGTTGCCGTGCTGGCGACTGAATACCGAAGCGCCGTCGCCGCCACGGGTGAGAAACACCAATTGGCAACGATGCTGCAGCCAGCCTTGTACTACGCTTTCCGGTGACTGGCCGGGGTAGAGCAGGTGCAAATCTTCGTCGCTGACCTTGATCAGGTCAGCATGCTGCACCAGTTGCGCCACGCGCTCGCGCCACAGCTGGATATCCGGCTGCGGGTTAAGGCGCACATTCGGGTCGAGGCTGATCAGGCGCTTGCCGCTCTCGCGCTTGACCAGGTTCAGCAGGGTGTCGCCAACCGGCTGCACCACCAGGCAAAACGACCCGATATGCAGCCCACGCACCTCATCACCCAAGGTTGGCAGATGCGCCGTTTGCAGTTGGCGGTCGGCGCAGCCTTCGCCACGGAAGCTGTACTGCGGCGAACCATTGGCACCCACGGCGACCATCGCCAGGGTGGTCGGCGCGTCGAATTCCACCAGGAAGCGTTCGCTGACGCCTTCGTCCTTGAGCACCTGCAGCAAGCGGCGACCGAGGTAATCGGTGGACACGCCGGCAAAGAACCCTGACTCAATGCCCAGGCGGCGCAGGCCCACCGCCACGTTGAACGGCGAGCCACCGGCAATGGCCTTGTAATTGAGCTTGGCCGGCTGCCCACGGGCATCTTCCTCGCTGAAAAAATCAAACAGCGCTTCACCACAAACCAGGTACATAGTCGTTCGCTCTTAAAGGGATGCCACGTGCTGTTGATAACGCTCATACGCCTGTTGATAGGCACTGACATTAGCCGACATCGGCAAGGTGCGGCTGGCCGGGTCGATGCTCACGCATTTTTCGCACAGGCTGGCCAGGGATTCGCCACTCTGGCACCAGGCCGCCTGGATCGCCGCGCCCAGGGCAGCAGCCTCGCTTTGTTCGGTACAGACCACTTCGGTGTGCATGATATCGGCGACCATCTGCCGCCACACCGGGCTTTTCGAGCCGCCGCCGATCAGGCGGATGCTCTGGCTTTGCAGGCCGGTGTGGCGCAGCAGGTCCAGACCGTAACGCAGGCCGAACGTGGTGCCTTCAACCACGGCGCGGCACAGATTGGCGCGGGTCAGGTTGGTCATGGTCAGGCCATGCAGGCTGCCGGTGGCGTGGGGCAGGGCGGGCACGCGTTCGCCATTGAGGAACGGCAGCATGCTCACGCCATCGGCACCGATAGGCGCCTGTTCGACCAGGGCGTTAAAGGCATTCAGGTCCAGTTCGAACAGCTCGCGAATCACGCCGGTGGCGTTGGTCAGGTTCATGGTGCAGATCAGCGGCAGCCAGCCGCCACTCGACGAACAAAAGGTCGCCACCGAGGCCTGCGGGCTGACGTTGGGCTGGTCGGCAAAGGCATAGACGGTGCCCGAGGAGCCCAGGCTCATGGTGATCACGCCGGGGGCGATATTGCCGGTGCCGATGGCGCCCATCATATTGTCGCCGCCGCCGCTGGACACCACGGCCTTGGGGTTGATGCCCAGGCGTTCGGCGATGGCCGGCAGGATCGTGCCCACTGCTTGGTTGGCTTCGATCAACTGTGGCAAGGCGGCTTCAAGGCGACCGCTGGGGTCGATGTGCTGGAGCAGCGCCACATCCCATGTGCGGCTGCGCACATCGAAATAGCCGGTGCCGGAAGCGTCGCCGTACTCGGCGCAGGCACGGCCGGTGAGCCAGTAGTTGAGGTAATCGTGGGGCAACAGGATATGGGCGATGCGTGCGAAGACATCCGGATGCTGCTCGCGGGTCCAGAGCAGTTTGGAGACGGTGTAGCCCGGTGCGATCGCCACGCCCAAGCGCTCCAGGGAGCCGCTTTCGCCGCCCAGGTGGTGCAGCAGGCGGTCATTCTCGGGAGTGGTTTCGGTGTCGCACCACAGCTTGGCCGGGCGCAGCACTGCACCTTGCTCATCCAGCAGCACCAGGCCATGTTGCTGGCCGGAAACGCCGATGCCGAGGATGTCCTGGCCATCCACGCCGGACTGTTGCAGGGCGCGGTGGGTGGCTTCGGTAAAGGCGTCAAGCCATTCCTGGGTGTGCTGCTCACGGCGGCCATTGGCGCCGCTGATCAGCGTATGCGCGGCGGCACCCAGGCCCAGTACCTTGCCGCTGGAGGCGTCGAGGACGATGGCCTTGGTGCCTTGGGTGCCGCAGTCGATGCCGAGAAACAGGTTTTGCTGGGTCATGAGGATTTGCTCAGCAGTATTATTTTTGGATTGGTAACCCGGTCAAGTGTGGGAGGGGGCTTGCTCCCGATGGGGGTGGTTCAGTCAAATATCCTTTACTGACCCATCGCTATCGGGAGCAAGCCCCCTCCCACAGTTTTAATCCGGTTTGTTCAGGAGTTGTTGCAGGGTTTCGGTGACGCCTTTGTCGCGCAAGCTTGCATAGCATCGCTCAAACGCTGCCACAAACGCCGCCGACTTGGGAATAGCCGTACCAAAAATCTCCTCCACGCCCAACAAGCGCTGACTGATCAGTGCGTCATCCGTCACCAGCCCCTGGCAGAATTCGGCCCGTGGGTCGGGGATCTTGTAGCTCACGCCATTCTCATCCACGCCCTTCAAATACAAGGCCCAGGCCGCGACCACCAGTGCGGCGCGTTCGGTCTCGCGGCCATCGGCAATCAGGCGATTGATGGTCGGCACGGTGAACTTGGGAAACTTCGATGAACCATCGGAACACACGCGCTCCAACTGGTCGGCAATCGCCTGGTTGGAAAAGCGCTCCACCAAGGTCTGCTTGTAGGCGGTCAGGTCGATGCCTGGCACCGGCGCCAGGTTCGGGGTGACGTCCAGGTCCATATACGCACGCATATACGCCACGAACAGCGGGTCGTTCATGGTCTCGTGGACAAACCGATAACCCTTGAGAAACCCCAGGTAGGTGAGCGCCAGGTGGCTGCCGTTGAGCAAGCCGATCTTCATCTCTTCGTAAGGCGTGACGTCATCGGTGAACTGCACGCCGACCTTTTCCCAGGCCGGGCGGCCGCTGACAAACTTGTCTTCCAGCACCCACTGCACAAACGGCTCGCACACCACCGGCCAGGCATCGTCGATGCCGTGTTCGTCATGCAATTGCAGCCGGTGAGCGGTACTGGTCATGGGTGTGATGCGGTCGACCATGGCATTCGGGAAGCTGACATTGGCCTTGATCCAGTCATGCAGCTCGGCATTATGCAGGGCGGCGAAGGCCAGCAGTGCCTTGCGGGTAACGGCGCCGTTGTGGGGCAGGTTATCGCAGGACATCACGGTGAACGCGGGGGTGCCGGCGGCGCGGCGCTGGGTCAGGGCGGCGCAGATGAAACCGAACACGGTTTTCGGCGCCGTGGGGTGCGCCAGGTCATGCTGGATCTGTGGCAGGTGGGCCATGAACTCGCCGTTGCTGTCGTCGATGCAGTAGCCGCCCTCGGTGATGGTCAGCGAGACGATGCGGATCGCCGGATCGGCCAGTTTATCGATCAGCACCTTGGCGCCGTCTTCGGCGAGCAGCATGTCGCTGATGGCGCCGATCACACGTACTTCGGTGTCGTCGGTGTCACCCAGCTCATACAGGGTGAACAGGTAGTCCTGGCCGGCCAGGTCATCGCGGGCCTTGCGGTCTTCGGCACGCAGGCCGACGCCGCAAATGCTCCAGTCCAGGCCCTCGCCGGTATTCATCAGGGCGTCGGTGTAATACGCCTGGTGCGCACGGTGAAAGCCGCCGACGCCGATGTGGGCAATACCCTGGCGGGTGTCGGCAATCGCGTAGGCCGGGGTTTTCACTTCCGGCGCCAGCTGCGTGAGGTTGGCTTTATTCAGTTTCATCGGGAAATACTCGGGGTCAGGCGGCAGCGCGCAGTGGGCGGGCCACGGCTACACCGTTTGTGTCGAACAGATGGCAGTGCGCCGGGTCCAGGTGCAGCTGCAGGGTTTCGCCGTATTGGCTGGCCATGTCGCCGCGGATGCGCATGGTCAGCGGCTCGCCATTGGCAGTGATGACGTGGCAGAAGGTGTCACTGCCCAGGCGCTCGCCGACATCGGCGGTGACGGTCAGGGTGGTTTGCCCCGGCGCAGCGATTTCCAGGTGCTCCGGACGGATCCCCAGGGTCACCTCACTGCCGACGCTCAAGGTGGTGCAGCTCAACGGCAGGCTGATCAGGGTACCGGCGTCCAGTTGAACTTCGCAGCCCTGGGTCTCGATGCGGGTGACCTTGCCCTTGAGGAAACCCATCTTCGGCGTGCCGAGAAACCCGGCCACGAACAGGTTGGCCGGCTGGTGATACAGCTCCAGCGGCGAGCCGACCTGTTCGATACGGCCACTGTTGAGCACCACCACCTTGTCGGCCAGGGTCATGGCTTCAACCTGGTCGTGGGTCACGTAGATCATGGTTGCTTGCAGTTCTTTATGCAGACGCGCCAGTTCCAGGCGCATCTGCACGCGCAGCGCGGCGTCGAGGTTGGACAGCGGCTCGTCGAACAGGAAGATCTTCGGGTTGCGCACAATCGCCCGGCCGATCGCCACGCGCTGGCGCTGGCCGCCGGACAGTTGCTTGGGCTTGCGCTCCAGCAGCGGACCGAGCTCGAGGATGCGCGCCGCTTCGCTGACTTTGCTGTCCACCAGCGTCTTGTCTACGCCGGCCAGATCCAGGGCGAACGACATGTTCTTGCGCACGCTCATGTGCGGGTACAGCGCGTAGGTCTGGAACACCATGGCCAGGTCACGTTTGGCCGGGGTCACTTCGGTGATGTCGCGGCCATCGAGTTCGATGGTGCCGTCGCTGACTTCCTCAAGGCCCGCGATCAGCCGCAGCAGGGTGGATTTACCGCAGCCCGACGGGCCGACGAACACCACGAATTCCTTGTCGTTCACTTCCAGGTCAATGCCCTTGATGATGGAAAAGCCTTCGAAGCCTTTTTGCAGATTTTTGATTTTCAGGTTGGCCATGATGGGCCTCCTTTTCGCAATTTTTATAAGAAGCCGTTATTTGACGGCGCCGAAGGACAAACCGCGCACCAGCTGTTTCTGGCTGATCCAGCCAAAGATCAGGATCGGCGCGCAGGCCAGGGTCGAGACAGCGGACAACTTGGCCCAGAACAAACCTTCGGGGCTTGAGTAGGAGGCGATCAGTGCGGTCAGCGGCGCGGCGCTCGACGAGGTCAGGTTCAGCGACCAGAACGCCTCGTTCCAGCACAGGATCAACGACAGCAGCACCGTGGAGGCCAGGCCACCCTTGGCAATCGGCAGCAGCACGCGGACCATTTCCTGCCACAGGGTGGCGCCGTCCAGGCGGGCGGCTTCGAGGATGTCCTTGGGAATGTCCTTGAAGTAGGTGTACACCATCCACACCACACTCGGCAAG
>Ga0160464_100546_pt1 | contig 25754 bp, 12 predicted proteins | sample HID1971I_E11MG_FD_108275 | JGI IMG/M metagenome (GOLD analysis project Ga0160464, IMG submission 108275) | Enriched millipede-associated microbial communities from UW Madison campus, WI, USA - HID1971I_E11 MG | ecosystem: Host-associated > Arthropoda: Insects > Digestive system > Unclassified ... | reverse complement strand
AGATGCAACTTTTCAATAAATACGATATTGAAAAACGGACACTTTTTTACTGGAGCAAACGCTACTCAAGCCAGTTGCAGGAAGGCCAAACCTATAAAGAATTGAAGAAATGCGTGACCATCAATATTTTAAATTACTCATTTATTTCGAACGAACGATACCATAATGTGTTTCATTTGAGAGAAGACCATACGGGTCTGGAATTGTCTAACGATATTGAAGTGCACTTTATGGAGCTCACCAAGTTGGACGAACAAGTTATACCCATGGAAGGCGGATTGATTAATTGGCTACTCTTTCTGAAAGGAACCGACAAATCGAGTTGGGAGGCACTGAAGATGAACGAGCCGTCACTGAAAAAGGCAATGGATACGTTGGAGTTTCTAAGCCAGGATCGCGAAGCTCGTCGCCTGTATGAAGAGCGACAGAAGTACTTGCATGATGAGGCTTCCATGATTGAGTGGGCAACAGAAAAAGGCATGGTTGCTGGGGAACAAAAAAAAGCAATTCAGATTGCCAAAAATATGCTTGAATTAGGGTTGGAAGTTGAGGTCGTTGCAAAAGCAAGTGGTCTCTCTAAAGCAGAGATTGAATCACTGAAGCCAGTGAACTAACCAACTGTCTAAATACCAACACGAAACATTCACAACCACGTCTTTACGCACAAGGCTGCATGAGGATCGCCTCATGCAGCCTTGTGCCATTCCAAAATCTTTAATTAGACCTCCACAGGCTCGATCACTTCAAACAAAAACGGCTTGTTGTTCAAGTAGGCCTTGATGTACGCCTGAGCATACTTTTGCTCCTCGATCAGCTTGGCGGCCTCCCGTGGGTTGGAGGCATGGTGACAATAGTTTTCGATCATGAACATGATGAGAAAACAGGGCAGGTGCTGCTCGTAGTCCGACTCCAGCCTTCTAATGCTCTTATAGCCTTGAATGAACATCCATCGATGTTTCGGCCATAGCTCGAGGACAGCTCCTGCCAGGTCGTAGAGATAATACCCGTAGCCGCATCTGCCGAAATCAATCGGATACGGCTCCTCCTCCTGGAACACCACATTTCCGAGATGCAAATCGGCATGTATTAGCCCATAGTTATAATCGTTGGGCTGCATAGCGGCAAGCTCGGACATGACCTTGCGGATTGCGGCCTGATACAGCTTCCATCCCTCTTCAGACAAGAAGCGTTCATAATATTGTTCCAACTTGGCAATCTCTCGATGAAAGCTGTCGAGCCCCCAGACGGGTCTTGCAAATTCGGAAGGCGCAGTGAATGTACGGGCTGCTGCATGCAGCTTGGCCATTAACACCCCCATGTTATAGGCAGAGCGATCTGTAAGCTCCCCCTGTGCATGCTCTCCCTCTACCCACCGCATCATCGTCACGCAAGGAGACTTATACTCCGTTTCCGTTGCGATCTCCAATATATCGAGCCCCTCCCGACTGACTATCCCTTCCGGGACATTCAGCTCCTGCGACCCGTTCAAGGACTGCAGCCACAACAGCTCGGACCGTATCTCCTCACGGCTCAGTCGATCGGAATGAATGCGAAGCAAGTAATGCGGGGAAGTATCGCACTCAATTTTGTAGGTGACGGTATCGGACAACTGGATGAAATGAATGCCTTTCCACTCCACATCAAACGCTTGAAGCGCCTTCAAAGCCACTTGCCTGGCTCGCGCTAATAGCGCCTGTCGTTCCACTTCGGTATCGAATCTGAAAAAATCCCGCATATGATGTTATCCTCCTGCACCATTCATTAGGCACAACCTCCTGCCACATCTATTTTAGCGAGAGCAAACCGCTGGTCATAGGGAATAAACAGTTCAAATGATATTCTACCTAAACCACATGTACCTAAGATCAGCCGTTACCGTCCTCTAAACGTTGCGACTTCTGTAGCCGCCCGGCGTCATCCCAACGACCTTCTTGAACACCCGGTTAAAGGACACCGCATGCACATAGCCAACCTGCGCAGCGATATCAGGAATCAAATCATCCGTGGATTTCAACAAACGTTTGGCTTGCTCGACTCTTACGTCGGTCAGATAGTTGACAAAATTGACCCCAAGCTGCTCTTTGAAAATAAAACTGATGTACTTGGGATTAGTCTGGAACACCTCTCCCAGATGCGTCAATGAAATGTCGGGGTTCGTATAATGCTCGTCGATATACCTGCGTATCTGCTCGACGATAGGCGCGTATTGTCTGGCTTCCCGGGACGCTCTCGTTTCGTCTTCGATGGAACCGTCTTCATCGGTCGGCGCTTGCCACGCCTCCTGGGTCATCTGCTCATAGACAAGGAGCTGATTCGCACCCGTTATGTCTTTTTTCTCCAGCGCCTCCTCTGCCTGCCCGTAGGTCGCAAGGATATCCTCAGATGCCTTCACAGAGCAGCCTACGCCGGTCGTGACCTTGTACTTCAAGTGTCGCTCCACCCACTCGCCATAACGCTCAAGCATAGCGAAGACAGCGGCGCTTTGCGCCGGGTCATCGTCCAGGAGCAATATTCCCATCCGGCTGCCTTCCAGCCATTCTACCCAGATGGAGAGCTTCGCAGAGGCGGCCATCTCTAGCGCAACATTGCCCATGGCGAACTTTAACAGATTTTTGTCGCGTTGGGGATAATCGGCGTACAATCGGGAGTGCTGATCGATCTCCACCACTGCCATTCGAAAGCCATGGGATCCCGGGTCCAGGTGGAGCTGCTCCAGCTCCTTCCTCCACGCCTCGGTAGACACGATACGGTGGCCTCGCAGCACATCATGGAAAAATACGCGTCTGCGCAGCGTGACATCCTCTTCATGCGTCTTCTCGTAGTCCAGCGATTGCTGGACCAGATTATCGATAGCCGCATTCATAATCGAATCGATCGGTCTATTATTGAGCCGGACCGCAAAGATATACCAGATTGTCCCTGCGACAATCGAGAGCAAGCCCATGGACACCATGGCGATCATGCTCGCAGAGGAATAATCAGTGAACGTCATCGGGGGGCTGCCGCTGCGAATAATCCAGCCCGTATAGCTCGATTGAAGCTCCGTCAGCATCTTTAAGTTGCGCGCTGTCGGCTGAGGGTAGAACGGCGCCCCCTCCGTATCATACAATTCAACCAAACTCACAGCATCCTCTGAGTTGGTTCTCAGGATCGGCTCGAGAGCGGCGGTTGCAACATTGACCACTAACAGATCTAGCTCCCCATTGGTGGAGGGTACAGCCTTGACCAAGGATATGACCCGTTCAGTCCTTCCTTGCAAGTCAGGCTCGCGATAGAGTCGGGGATTGGTCCATCTATGCTCCACGCTTTCCATACGCTCCAGCTGCGCCTTCAGAAAGTCAGCGTCGGCAAAGGCAGAGAGCGGGACTTGAAGGGTATTGGTGAGTACCATATCGTCTGCTGCCCGATAGAGGTATACAGAATGGATAGACGGGTTAAGGATCAGCCAACTCCGTATCGTGTCCGAGGCTTCGCTCTCTTCGAGCAGTGAGGTGTTGCTGTTCAGCTTCTTCATGACCAGCTTGTCGATCTCTTGCAAGGAGTAATCGACCAGCTGCAGCAGACGCTCGGTCGCCTGTGCATTGACCTGCTGGGCGGATTGCTTGGCCATCTCGGTAAGGGATAAAAGCGCCGTATAGGCCAGAAATGACGCGATTAGCAAAAAGATCGGCACATAAGAAATCAGTTGTTTGACTAACCTGCGTTGGTTCATCGAATCGCCTCTTTAAGTTGAGTTGCTCCAGTTCGGTCAAGCGTCGCCCCCATTCTAGCAGAAGCCAAATGTAAGAAACAATACACTTTTTGTCGAATGATTATCGATTTGCAAAAAAAAAGAGAGGACAGCTTCCTGTCCTCTCGCTTGCAATGGCGTGATTTGTCGACGTTTCCTGTCTGTCTTATTCGTTGGACCAGTCAAAAATCATTCGGGCTAACAGAACCAAATCCTGGATGTCGATGACGCCGTCATCATTGAGATCGGAGGCCTTCACCGTATTCCAATCGGCATCGGCAGACGTTTTTCCGTAGGATTTGGCCACAAGAGCCAAGTCGCCGATACTAATCCGATTGTCCTGATTAAAGTCGCCTGGAACAGACGTTATAACTAACGCCTTGAACGTCTCCATCGCCTGTCTCAAGTCACCCGCCGCTTGGTCCAGTTGCGCTTGCGAGGAAGCCGGGTTGTCTGCGATCTCGGCAGCCTTGGCGATCGCCGCCAGCAACGGCGCCTTGGAGCCGACAGGATATTGCCCGACCAGTCTGCCCTCCGTTGCGTTGGCATACAGCGTCTGCGCCTCTTCGATGAGCTCCGCGAGGATGGCCTTATTGATAGCGCCAACATGCAGCGTATGCGAGCTTCCCGCAATGGCGATCTCCACAATATCGCTGTCCGCCAACAGGACATCCGAAGCCGTAATTTGCACGTCGCCAGAGGTCGCCTCGCGTTTGGCCCTGAATTGGAGCTTCATCAGATCCCCGACAGGCGCGGCTTGCAGCTCGCCAAGGAATACATTGAGGATCCGTATCTTGCCCGGCTGCTCATCGTCGTAACCGACGATGAGCAGATCGTCATCGAGCGAGACCGGAGCGACAAACTCCAGTTTCTCGTGATCATACGTTACTGTCGTATCCAACGCCATCCCGCTTCCGTCATAATTGACGATACCGAAGGTCAGATCGAATGCTTCACCGGCAGCAACGGCGGCCGGGCCGGTCAAAGCGGTGGCCGCTTGCCGTGCAGGGGCGAGCGCCTCAGTCAGCAAAGCTGCCTTGGCATCGACCGCGGCTTGAGCAGCCTCCGGACTGGCAACCAATGTCCATCCCTCATCCACCAGAGCCATGAGCGTCTGCCATTCTTCATCGCTAAACCGCTCTCTTGTCAGCTTGGTGGATAGCAACGCGATTAGCTCCGCTTTGTCCACATACGGGACTAGAGCGACCTCATCGAGGTACAGCTCGCTTGTCTCCGAGTCGGCAAATACGATTTTGAGCGTTGTGAAATCAACGGTTGGCGCCTCGTACGTAAAGATGGCATCGACTTGGGACCATACCATAGCTTCGAGATTGCTACGCTCGGCAACCGTTGTACTCGATACAACCTTGCCATCTGCGTCCAGTGCGATCAGTCGGATGCTGCCTGTCGCTCCCTTGACGGAAGGCATGAAAAATCCATTGGCCTTGTACTTGCCGCCTGGCGTCAGCTTGCCCGTTATGACCTGAGCTGCGCCATTGGCCGCTTCCTCCCGATCCGCCACACGGATCGAGTAGGCCGTGGTCGAGTTGGCTGCGGTCACAGGAGCCGAGTAGCTTTGAAGATTCGTGCGTTCCAGCGTCGTCCCGGAGTTGCCATAGGCCCGCTCCCATGCAGGTGCCGGCGCCGCTTCGAAGCTGCCATTGGTCAGCAGCGAGCTGGAAGGGTGAACCGTCTGATTGAATTCGAAGCGATCGATGTTGAACAAGGCGTTGTCTTGACCACGGAACACCATATAGACGTCGCGGTGGCCATACGCCGCATCGTCCCCGGTATCGAGCTGGATCGAATACGGTTGATACTGATCGCCGTTGCGATTGCCCGGAATCGTAAAGGTGCCTACGAGCTTGCCCTTCTCGGGATCATCGACGCGAACCTCGATGATGCCCCCGTTCACTGACGCCAGGATGGCATTCATCCCTAGGATGTGGCGTCTGACGATGCCGCCGTTGGCCGAGCCATCGGCAAAGTTGACATTGGCGAACTTGATATAGTCTCCATTGCCGACACCGGACAACGCCTGTCCTTCTCCTACCGGCACCGTCTTGAAGTCGGCCGATGCGCCATCATGATGCTCGGCTTCGAGCGTCGAGAAGATATCCCGCCTGTAATCCAGACCGGGGAGATTATCTTCCTTCTCCGGCACGAACGTAATGACGCTCTGCGCTGGAAGGTTCGCCGTGAAGGCGCCGTCGACAACACGGATCGGGTCGAGACGCTTCTGGTTCTCGCTGCCCGTCGTCCGGTAGCCTACCACCGACTTGACCCCTGCCGGGAAATTGTCCAGCTTGAAGGTGAAATCTTGCCCAGTTGTGCTGCTATTGACAGCAATAATCGAAAACTCGTTGCTGACTGGATTTTTGTAAGCCGTAATGTTCGTCCCGCTCACCGGTACTCGGGTCGCGCCGATGCGGACATCATTGGGCTTGATGAAACGCGAAAAGTTGCCAAAGGTGTAGAATCGCTTGAATATACGGTATTCGCCTGTCACCGTCGAGCCATTCCCCTGCGGGGAGCCTGTGTGCGCCAGCCGGATCAGGTCGGAGCCGTCGGAGCCGTTATTGGCGACCGGCCACCACCAGAGGAAGGCGCTGAAGCCAGGATCGCTGGCGAACATATGCGTCAGCAGATTGCCCCAGTAGACCCCGTCGGTTATCGTCTGGTTGGCATACGTCTGTGTATTCACACTGGCAGAGGAATTGCTGTTCTGCGTCATATACTCCGTCTGCCACAACGGGAATTGGCGCAGCAGATCAGGATAGCTGCCCCCTGTCCCCGTCGAGGTCATCGGACCGTTATTGAAGCTGGAGGTCCCGTAGAGATGCGTCGAGAAGACGTCGATATATTGACTTGAGGCCGCATCCTCCAGCATCGGGCGGAAAACGTTGACGGAGGCGCCCAGGTTCGTCCCCTCCGGTGCGACGATCTTGGGCGGAGCTACATCGAGTGCAGCGAACGCCCCCTCATCGACCGCTTTTTTCAGGGTAGGGCCCAAGTAGTTTTGCATGAAATCCTTGTACTCCGCTGCCGTGATGACAAAACCGGAATACGAGGCATGCGCCGCTTCGGATTCATTAGCCGGGCCGATATGAGTAATCGGAATTCCGAATTCCCGTTTGTACCCGAGCGCGTATTGCACCAGATAATCCGCATAGTGCTGGTAATGCTCGGGTCTAAGCTTTGCCCCGGACTGACCGAGTACGCTGTTGTTGGTCTTCATCCAGTACGGCGGGGTCCAGGCATTGGCATAAAAGGTGTCCACGCCATAGCTCATCGCTTCCTTCATGATCCACACCTGGGCCGAGTCGAAGTCGTCTTTCCTCGATTCCCAGTCCGGCTGATCCCACACGAAGCCCGCATCCTGCTCCGGCCAGATCGAGTCGCTCGGACCGTCATAGTATCGGTTGCCCCATTCTGCCTTCGTCTGGGGGTTGACGATACCCCCGTCTCCGATGATGACCCGTACGATCTCCAGACCGATGCCCTTCTCGTCGCTGAACATCAGGTCCAGCAGCTCTCTTCCCCTCACAGGGTCCTGGTCATAGATTTGCTTGATGCCGTCCGCCTTGTTGAAGGCGTACGCTCCTCCAAGACCGTCCATCACCTGCTTTTCGTCCTTCCAGTCGACGACACTGACGGCGGTTGCCGCTTCAACCTCGGGGGCGGGCAGCCAGCCCGAGATTAAGACCAAGCTGAGGCACAGGCCCATGACCCGATTCCTTTTTCTTTTGAACAATGCCGATCGCTCCTTTGGAATCACAGTGGTTATCCGTAACTAGCAGAAGCGTAGGGATGCAGCAGCTCAGACGGATTGCCCAGCTGCTGCACCACCTGCGGCTTGCTGCGCGTAGACTGTTGTCCCCGCATTCAAGCCTCTTGCATTCCGCCTGAGCCTATTGGATAATGAGCTTCGCAATCATCACCAGGTCAAGCAGATCTACTGTGCCGTCCCCATTCACATCGACAGCCTTGAAGCTATCCCATGCCGGGTCCTGATTGTTTTTGCCATAGTGCTTCGCTACCATAGCGAGGTCTCCGACCGTGTAGCGTCCGTCGTTGTTCAGGTCGACCCGATCTGTGACATTGACCGATGCTCTGAACGTGGTCAACGCTTGATTCAATTTCGCTGCCGCCTCGACAATTTGCGATTCGCTAGCTTCCGCATCGTCTGCGACTTGCTGGGCCGCTTTAATCGCTGTCAGCAACGCTTGCTTGACGCCTGCCGTGTATTGGCCTGGCAGATGCCCCTCAACCGCAGCATCATACGCTGCCTGGGCAGTCGCGATCAGACTGATCAGCGCCGCCTTGTCGATGACGTTGATCTGGACGGTGTGCACCGTACCGCTATGGACCGTTTCGATGCCGGCGCTATCCGCCGTCACCACTTGGGTCACCTCGATGTTGGTCAGCCCGGCCGGGGCTTTCTCTTTGGCCTGGAAGGCCAGCTTGATCAGATCCACATTCGGGTTCGCCTGTCTCTCTCCCAAATGAACGCCCAAAATACGGAGTGTACCGGCAGGCTCCGACTTGTAATCGACGACAAGGAAGGAAGCCTCGTCTGTCGAGACTGGCGGCGCGGCCAGCTCCAGCTTGTCGGCATCGTACGTAATCGTCACATCCTGCGCCAGCACCTCTCCCTGCACACGGCTTAAGCCGTAGACGAGATCAAAGGCGCTGCCGGCAGAGGCATGATCTGCGCCGGTTAAGCTGACAGGCGCTTTGGGTCCGCCAACCGTATAGGTTCCCAGATCGCCGAGGTCAATTGCATAGTCATCTTGCAGCTTCTCGTATTCGCCTGCATAGAAATCATCCAGGTACGAATGGCCGAGAATAAATCGATCCGGATTCATCGCGCCGTAATAGCCGGCATTGGCATTGCTCTGACTGTCAAACAGCACATAGCTGCCCTGCCATCCCGAGCCGGTAACCCCCCAGCTGATGATATGATCGACGTACGGGGCGAACTTGGTGAACAGCTTATACATAAGCGCGTACTGATAACCAAGCGCATCCGACTGTCTCACGTTAAGTACGGCAGGAGCGATCGCTCCGCCGCCTGGGGAGCTGGTCGGCAGCTTCAGGTCGAACTCGGAGAACGCAATACCGGACAGCAGACCCTCGTCAACGAGCGAGGCATAGAGCGCCATCGCATATTGATTATCGCTGGCCAGCGTTTCCTTGACCGCATCATGCCCCTGGATGCCCATATCTTCGATCAGCGGTCTGCCGTCATACAGCGGATCGGAGAGCCAGGCCGTATTCAGCTCGCGGATCATGTTGTATGCCGTTCTTGCCTTGGTCCGGGAGGAAATATCGTAATCGTTGTAGGTCAGCTTCGGCGGACTGTCCATGACATAAGCGTCGATGCTGCCCTCCGCGTCGTGTCCGTCGAGCTTCATATATTCGGGCAGATCGGCATAGTTGGCTTTGTAGGCCGCTGCCATCTTGGCGTTGGGAGCCGCGATATGCGCGTACTTGAACAGCAGGTACACATAATGCTCCTTGATGTCGCCGTCGATCTGATCATCCGACATCGCTACAAGCCAGTTCGTATGCTTGAGGCTTGCTTTCCAGCTGTTCGGGTCAGCCGGGATATTCTCGCTGTGACGGCTTTCATGGACCTCTTCGTTCAGCACATCCCAGGAGTTGAACGGGATGACGCCACGGGATTCGCTGGAGCCGTACTTGGCATCTGTAGTGAGGAAGTGCCGCATTACCGTCATTGTGTGATTGTACTGCACCCTTCTGGCGTTTTCCTTGTCTACCTTCACTGTCGTGGTGACGCCGTTGCCCAATCGTTAAAAGTCGGACGTGCCGGTATAGCCGGAAGGCAGGCTCGCAGGGATAATCTGTCTCATCCATGTAGGCGCCTGGTTATACCAAGCCAGCACATGGCCGTGATTTTTGTACTGCCCGGGAGTCCCGGAGTCCCGGATCGCTTGATACGAGCCGGTCGGGAAGTTATATTCCGCCAGACCAGGCGTCGTCGTGGCGCCGCTCAGCGGCTCGCCAGTTACGCTTTTCAGCCAGTTCGGGCCGCGTGGATGGGTAGGCTCGGCCTTCAGATTGTTGCCATCGACGAAGATTTCATAGTGGCGGGCTCGTGTCCCGGTTACCGCTCCGGTCCCGATCGAGCCGACCATGAACAAGCCATTTTCCTTGTTGTAGACACTCTTCAGCGGCGCTACTGTACTCTGGTTTTCCTTGTTGACAGCGTTGGGGAGCGCAACGCCGTTAGGATCGGGCTCGGTGATCTGGATGTTGGCGACCAGCAGCATGCCGTTCTCTGCTGTACGCCCGTTTTCGCCATGCAGCTCCAGGATGAAGCTGGACGAATTGCCTGCCGTCGCGTTAATGCTGTGGTGAGCCTTCAGCCACGTCTCGCCGTTATAGCTCCCCACCCAGTCAGGGTTCAGATTGTTGTATTGGTAATCCCGAAGGTAGCTGTCAAGGTCGGAGTTCGCATTGCGGACTCTCCAACGCATGAACTTGCCCTGTGCGCTCTTGGGGTAGTACACATCAAATTCGATCGTTGCGCCTGCGGCTACATTTACAGCCGGGGAGAGCGGAGATACCAGTGTGATGCCGCCGAACGTGCTTTTTCCGTTATGCACATAATTGATCTGGAGCACATCCGATTTGCCCTGCGCATCTGCGAAAGGATACGGGATCATCTTGTGCGTGCTGCCAGCAAAATCTGCAGGTACACGGTTATCGAGCGGGGCTCTGGTCGTCCAGACATTGGTCGGGGCCGTCACTTTTACAGGCATTTTGCCGGGACCCGGATCCAGACGGAAGTAAGGATCTGAGCCGTCCGCTTTGATCGTCGCGCTGAATTTTTCTATCGCTTCTTGCAGGCTCGCTATCGCTTCGTCCGCGGGAGTGAGCGGATTGCGCGCGAACTTCAGCGTTTGTTCGAGCGCGTCAAGCTCACTGGCGCTTACCCAAGGGAACGCTTGGTTCACATCCGCCCCATCTTCCTTCTGACTCACCTGGAGCGGGAATTCCTTGTTGCCGGCTTTTAGCGCTTCGGCTTGCGCGATGAGTTGGTTTAATGCAACCGTACTCTCGCCATCAGCCGAAGCCGAGGCAGACGGTACGGGGACAAATGATAACAAGGAGAGCAGCATGGCAACTACGAGAATGCGAGAGACGTGAATGGATAGCTTTTCACTTTTCATCCTACTTGTGCTCCTTTCAATGATCAAGCGGCGTATTTTTTTAAATCTGGCGATCGATAAAACGCTCACCTCCTGAATGTCCAGCATGAGTTTCCTTATTTCCTAGCCGCAACGCCATCATTGTAGCCACAGCTTTAGAGAAGCGTCTATAAACATATTTCCTCGCAAACACAATATTCGCGTTAACCATTTTTAAAGAGCTTACCTTTTTCATCTAACATGGACGGGAGGCTTTACACCTTTAACCATATTGCGGGATAGCGCGCCGCAAAGCGCACAAAAAAGGCGCTCCTCCGTGTGAACTGAAGGGCACCTCTATAGTAAGCAAGATAATTTTTGCTAGACGTCCAGGAATCATACTTATTCGTTATCGCTTGTTTATCGCTAGAATTATTGACAGATTATTCCTATCTCATTATATTTAACTGTATTGAGTGACTGAAAGGAGGCTGCGCCATGCAGTTCAAATTGTACAAGAATGTCCATACGTTTTATAAGGATACCTATCCTGTGTTGATGCTTCATGAAGCCCAAAACTTGATTCCTCTAGGCAACATCATAATAGGGCATGAAGGCAAAGACATATCGGACTGGCGCGACCCTGGGAACTGGCTGATGGCAACGGTATCCGATGCCAAGGGGATTCTACTTACTGCCATCATGACGCCTCCGCACAATATTACGCTGTATGCCACGCATAACATCATTCATCCTGACGCAGTGGACTGTCTGATCGAGGGATTGCAGGAGCATGACATTCCAGGGGTAATGACCGAACGGAGCTTGGCCGAGTATTTTGCCAACGCATATACTTTGCGCCATGGACTAACCTCTTCAACAACGATGAACCAGCGTATCTATGAGCTAACGGCAGTCAATCCGGATATTCCAATAGTGGGCACCGTTCGATTGCTGGATGAAAAGGATATGCACTTCTTTCCCTACTGGGTGGAAGCTTTCTATGCTGCTGGGAGTTATGGCAAGACCGAAATGAAGATCCCGCAAGATGCGGCCCACTATCTTTATCGACTTGCAGCAAAGAAGCTTTATATTTTGGAGGTCGACGGGGTACCCGTCTCGATGGCGGGATTTACAAGGGAAATGCAGACGGCTGTCGGCGTGGCCTTTGTTTATACCCCTCCTTATGAACGAGGCAAGGGCTATGCCACTTCAATTGTAGCGCAGCTGAGCCAGTTGGCTTTGGATAAAGGATTTACCAAGTGTGTCTTGTACACGGACCTGGCAAATCCCACCTCCAACAGTATTTATCAGAAGATAGGCTATACGCCGGTTTGCGATTCGCTTCAGTTGAAATTTGAATCCTGATCTAACGGTTTGCCAATTTGTAAAATTGGGATTGAAAGGAACATGAATAAAATGTTATAATATATTCTAATATATTTGACTCAATTCAAAGGAGACTTTTTAGTGTATGTCCCAATCCATGAATTCGGCAAACCAGCCGTTATACTTGCAAATACAAGCGATGCTCAAACAAAAAATCGAACAGGGAGAGCTTAAGCCAGGCGACCAGATCCCCACTGAAGCTGATCTCGTCGATCAATTTAATGTCAGCCGGGTCACGATTAAGAATGCGATGAAAATATTAGTGGATGACGGGCTCATCTATCGGATCGCGGGCAAAGGCTCCTTCGTCTCGGATGGTCATCCCCTCCTGCCTTCCCGGCAGAACAGCGAGCACGCAGAGCTCGGCTTGAAAATCGGCCTGCTGCTGCCGCTAGCCAATGACGAGTTCGTCATCAAGCTGCTTCAGGGCATAGAGAAGGAATGCCGTGAGCGCAATGTGTTGCTGTCGATCCGCTTCGCTATGGAGCAGCCGGAAGAACGCAGCGGGATCCAGGCCTTCCTGCAGGCGGGCATGGACGGGCTCATCATCTTCCCTGTCGATGGGGAGGCGTATAGCGATGCCATCCTGCAGCTCAAAAATGACGGCTTCCCTTTCGTGCTCGTAGACCGCTACTTGCCGGGCATCAAAACCAATGCCGTCTATTCGGACAACTACCGCGGCGGTTACATCGGCACCGAATATTTGATTCAGAAGGGCCATAAAAAAATCGGCATTCTCTCCGGCACCAAATCCATAACCGCCAGCTCGGAAGACCGCTTCTCCGGCTATCTGGACGCCGCCAAGGCAGCCGGTTTGAAGCTCGAGCCGTCCCATTGGCTGACCAGGCTGGACGAGGTCTGCTTCTCCGACATGGACGCAACGAAGCAAGCGGTCAAGGAATGGATGGACGCCCAGCAGGACTTGACCGCCATCTTTGCCTTCTCCAACGGCATGGCGGTAGTTGTCGCTTCCATCGCCGCCGAACGCGGGCTGGCTATTCCTGAAGACTTGGCCATCCTCTCCTTCGATTGCCCGCCGTTGCGGGATTTGCAGGGCTACTTCTTTAGCCGTATCGAGCAGCAGGAGCTCAGCATCGGCATGCAAGCCGTCCGCCTGCTGCTCGACACCATCGCTGGCAAGACGGACCTCCAGCAAATCGTCGTGCCCGTGCAACTGGTAGAGGGCCGCAGCACCTAAGCTCGACAGACCGATCGGCCAAGTTTAGCAACAAACGCGAAACGGCGCGTCTGCCCTTGCGAGGACAGATGCGCCGTTTCTTGTGTTGGTTGTGCATGAATCAGCAGGCTGCTACTCCAAATTCATCAGCAAATTATAGATCATCTGTGCAGCCTCAGCCCTGTTAGCTGACTGCTGCGGTGCGAAGCTCCCGTCTGGCTTGCCCTGAATCAGGCTCCAGCGCGCGGCTTGCACAACACTCGCCTGCGCCCAGCCGCTAACATCAGCCGCATCCTTGAACGTCCGTTCCTGACCCGCGCCGCCAGCACGGCCCTCATAGCTGTCGTCTGCATAGCGTGCAGCCCGTACCAGCATCGCCGCCATTTGCTCGCGCGTCATCTCCACGTTCGGGCGCAGCTCCAGATTGCCGTCGCCGGTGCGAACGCCGGACACAATGCCCGCCGCATACGCAGCTTCGACCGCTTCGGCATACCAGCTTCCTGCGGCGACGTCGCGGAACACGCCAGCTGCTCCGTCACCCTGCGATTGCGCCGGCTCTGCCAGCGGCAGCTGCAGCGCCCTTGCCAGCATCGCTGCGAATTGTGCCCGCGTCACAGCCCGCCCCGGCAGGAAGCTGCCGTCGCCATAGCCTTGGACCACGAGGCGCGCACTAAGTTCGCGCACCGCTTCGTAGCTCCAGTGGCCGCTGCCGATATCGGAGTAATCCGCGAGCAGCTCCAGCAGCACATAGGCTCCTGGCCGTGACACATTCGCCTCATATGCGCCGGAATTTAGCTGCGACGGCACATATTCCAGCGCGCCATCCTCCCCGATTCGATACATATGCAGCCTGACTTGCGACTCCACCGTGCTCGGGATGCGGATGGTCACCGGCGCAGCGAATGACGCGACCGCGTTGTCGCCAGTAGCGTTACCGCCACTGCCTGCAGTACCTGCGCTTCCCTCATTTGCAAGTCCTGCCGCGAGCGCATACAGCTCCGACTTCGCCTGCCAACGAGCGTTGCCTGCGTTACCTGCATTGCTTGCGGCCGCCGCATAGCGCTCCGCAGCGCCTTCCTGCTGCTGCCAGCTCACATATAGTCGTGCGCTGCCACCTTCGTCGCCCTCGCCGCCTTCCACGCGCTCGCCGCGCAGACCGAGCAACGCCGCTGCCGGGAAGTACGCGCTCGCGCGCTCGCTGCGAATCTCCACGCCGGACGGCGCCAGCTCGCCAGCAGCAAGCGGCAGTTCATAGCGTCCGCCCAGCTTCGCACCATCAAGCACGGCCTTGCCCTGCGCCGCCAATTCGCCTAATCGCGCAGCGGAGATATAGCCTTCAGCAGTCGGCTCGCCTGTGCTGGGCTGCTCGCCCGGCTCTTTGCCTGGCTGCTCCCCACTGCTACCGCCGTTACCGTTACCATTACCGCTACCGTTACCATTGCCATTCCCATTACCGTTCCCGTTGCCGTTATCCCCAGGCGGCGCGCCAAAGGCCATATCCGCCCAGTTCGTCTGGTCGTCGCCATTGCCAACCCACATGATCTGGCCCCAATTGCCGTCGCCGTCATTGTCGGTGGCCAGCACGGTCATGCCGACGCGCTTGCTCGCGCCTGGCTCGAACGGCTCCTTCTGCAGCGAAGCCCACGGAATCGCCAATTCCACCGTATAGCCGCGATCCACCATGCTGGTGCCGATAATCGCTTCATCCAAGCGGTACGTGCGCTCGCCAGCGGAGCTCCCTTCACGCAGGAAGACATGCGGCCGGTTATCCGGGCCGCTCGGCGAGAACAGCACTGCATAGTCGCCTTCGATATAGCTTACGCCAGACTTGCTATAATTCAGGTCCAGGAACAGCATCGTAGCGTCTGACTTGTACAGCTCCGCCCCCGACTCCGTGAAGCGCAGCGCATTATCCTGCCGCTGTTCCAGCACATACAAGTAGTTTTTATCCCACTTCAGCGCATACTTCACATCCAGATCTCCCGCCTCGGACTGCGCGCCCCAGACGGAGCCGAATCGCCGCACATCCAGTGCAGACGGACTTACTTGGATTGTCGTCGCATCAGACCATTCCGCTGCTGTAGCCTCGCCGTCAATTGCCATCGGACGATTCGCGTATGGCGCCGTATACGTCGGCTTCTCCAGCGCCACGCGTACGGGCACCAGATGGATATATTCCTTGCCTCCGGCGGTTATCACCAGCCGAAGGCTAGCCTCTCCCGAATTCACCGAAGCGCTGGCGTTCACCTGCAGCGGCACGATTTTCGTTTGATGCGGCTCCAGCTCCAGGCTGCCGCTTACAATGCTGCCCGTCAGCGGATTTTGCTGCTGGCCGGTTAGTTCCAGCTTGCGCAGCAAGCCGCCATAGCCATCCTCCTTGGAGCTGTCGCCGAACCGTACATAGACATTGCCATCGGCATTGATGTACGAATCCAGCGGGAACGCCAAGCGGCGCTCATGGTCGGTATCGGCATTCTCGGCGACCACTGTCCACTCCTCGCCATCCGAAGATAGCGAAATTTCATATTGATTCAAGATGGTCGTCCACAGCTTGACTTGCTCCTGGCCTGCCGGAATCGGCAGCTGGTAGACGAAATACGATGCCGCATCGGCATAGCGATGCCCGTCAGGGTTCAATGCCGAGCCGCTGTCTTCCATCAAATATTGCGCTTCAGCATCCGTAGATGGCGTGAATGCGAACAGCTCCCCCTCCTCGTTGTCCGAGCGCACCTCGAGGCTAATCTGCTGTGTAACCGGTGTCCGATTGGTTAGGGCCAGCTGCACCGTCTCCGCCTGGTCCGGATACACCGCTACCTCCCTTGGATACTGCTGCACCGCGAACGGAGTTAATAACTGATTGGTCAACAATGTGAAGTTATAGAGAATGCCGCCCCAGCCATCCGCTTTAGAGCCATCAGCAATCTTGAAATATAACGTATCCGAACCGTTGCGATATTGATCGACAGGGATGTAATGGCGGATACGATTGCTGCCGTCCTTCACATCCCGGCCATGAATGGCTTCCGAATTGAACAGCTCTGTCCATGACACCTGATCAGCAGACACGCTCACGACGTAGTTGTTCGCCAGCTCCAGGCCAAGCTCTGCGCCAGACATCCCCTCAACATCAAGCTTGTAAATCAGCTCCTGCGCCATATCGGCATAGCGGAATTCGCTAGTGGCCGATGCCGGCTGCACGAGATAGGCTGCATCCTCGCCGTTGGCCATGACCATGACTTCCGATTTCTCGGTCTGCGGCGTATCCGCAACTGGCGCAGAAGACCAGTCAATCGTCACCTTTACGCCTTCGATCAGATGGTCATGGCGCACCAGCAGGGAACGTGTGGCATTCTCCCACTCCCATACCACTTCAACCGGCTCATCCTGCCCGTTCACTGCGGTAACCTGCGCCGGATACAGCTGCTGCGAGACGAGCCTGACACTCGAGCGCGAGCCGACAGCTCCGCTGATGCGATAGCTCGTTTCTCCCTCTTGCTCCGTTACATCGCTCAAGTCGCCGCTGGCGAATACAATTTCCGGCACAGCCTCGCCAGCATCGTCAGCTACCTTGCGCAACAACAGGGACGAATTGGGCAGCAACGCAGTGGTGCCGTCAATGATCGGCAGCCGTTCATCGAACAGATCGACATAACGCCCCGTCAGCTGCGCTGCACTCGCTAGCGATTGAATCGCTACATAGTCGCCGCGCTCGGCGCGCAGCGTATTGGACTCCGCATACGTCCCGCCGCCGGCTGCAACCGCATAGGCCGCAATGGCGCGGATCAGCTCAGCGCTGACGGTACTGGATGCGAAGTAGGCGGGCGTAAGGCCGACATGGACAAGCTTGCCTTGACCTACCATCTTCTCCGAAGCCACCGGCTGCCCGCCAGCCGCATAGAGCGTCGTTGCTCCCGGCAGTTGGGACGCCGTCACCGCATAACGGCGCGGCACCTCGATCGTCGGCACGCCGCCGAAGCTCCCTTGGCCGCCTGCGGCCTGCAGCACCGTATCCTCGCCAGGCGCTACCAGTCGCCCGGCCGGGCGATCAAGCCCCAACGCTTCCCATAGCTGGTCTTGAGGAGAGCGATAGCCCTCGTCCTGCCACCAGCCGTCCAGCTCATCCGTAGGCGCAATGCCGCCCATATAGACCAGCACGCCGCCCTCGGCAACCCATTCGGCAATCGCCTTATTAATCGCTGTGCCTTGCTCGGCGATGGCGGGCTTCCACGTATCGTAGCTCATCAGCAGCACGTCCAGCCCGCTCAGGGCATCACCCTCTTGCAAGGCTTCTGCCGGAATGACCGACAGCGGAATGCCGCGCTCAACGAGCGGCAGCGCCGGACCGTAATAGGAAGCTATCGCATCGCGATCGCCCATCTGCGATACCGTATCCGAGAACAGCATGCCGATGCCCGGCGTCCCACCCTGTACAGCCACGTCCTTGCCATACACATCCTGCAGCACCTTGAACACATTCGTCTGGACCGTCTTGTACACGTCTGGCGCCGGCGCAAAGCTGCGATCGGGCCACGGCAGAATCTGGAACTGATCCATCTGCGGCTGCAGCAATTGCGCGATAATCGTCTTTTTGTACCAATCCACATAATCCGGCCAGCTGTAAGAGCCGTCATCCGCCTTCGGGTCAGCAAGGGCGTACAAGCTTTTGCCATCGTCGCTCTGCTGCAGATTCGCCATGGAGGAATATTCCAGATAAGCCGATTCAAAAATCCGCGACAGCGATTTCCCCGCATACGGAACCGGCACCTTCGCTGTATCGCTCCACACTTGCGCAATATAGCCGTCAATCGTCGGGATGTTGTAGAAATCATAGTTCGCTGCCGTTATCCCGTAAGCCAGGTAGTTGATGGAACTATGGGCAGCGATCATCACCTCGACATCCGGCGCATAGGCCTTGATCCGCTGCGAGATCGACTCGAATCCGCGATAGGTCATGTAGAGCTTCAGCTTCTGAGACTTGTAGTGATGGTCTGGCGAGGATGCCTGATCCTGCCACGGCTCGCCGTAATAGGTCTCCCATTCGCGTTTGAACGCGTCCGAATAGCCGGAGCGGATGAATACATCCGGCTCCTCGATGACGATGCGCTGCGCTCCGTTGTCGATGCTGCGCCTGGCGAATTCATACAAGTAATCGATCCATTGCTCGGTAGGCTCCATGTAATACGTGCCGGACAAAAAGCCGATCGGATTGCCTTCGCGGTCCAACTGCACCTCGTCCATATGCGTCTCGCCGTCATAGTTGCCGTTCGCATAATTGCCGAACCAGTCGTGGTTGAAGGATATCATCGCATCGATCCGATAGCCGCGATCGCGCCAGCTCGCGAACAGTTGATCCAGGTCAGCCAGGACGAACGGATACACCATCACCGAGTCGGCCGATACATGGAAGTAGGGCGAATACGGCTGCCCGGACTGGAAGGTGGTACGCACCGGGACCGGATACGTCGGCGGATTTGCAGGATTTATCGGGTCGGCAGGATTCGGCTCAGCTGCCGCATAAGCAGGCAGCAGCATGCTCAGCATCGTCAGTCCCAGCGCCGTTTTCTTCAGCTTGATCTTGATCGTCATCTTGCTCCATCACCTCGCGCAGGGATAATCTTCCATGTAACAATCTCCTTGCCTTTTGCAGATACAGGCACAACACCGCGCTCCGCCTCGCGCCCCTCCTCCAGCGGCTGCTCATCCAGGTTGACGCGCTGATAGCTCGCCACGGGAAAATGAAACCTCAGCTCCCCGCTTGCCGGCGCATCCGCACAGTTCCAGAGCCGCACAATGAGCGCGCCCGGATGATCCTCCGCCTGCTTGACCGCGCTGATCGCCAGCGATGGCGCAGCACCCGCCAGCTCCAGGTAGGAGCGGCAAGCCGGCAGCGAGAGCTCTCGCCGATACGGCGTCTCGTAGGCCGGGGGGCCAGGCTTGCGGTTGACGGTGCGCACCGCATCGATCGCATAATGCTGCTGCTCCTGCAGCAGCTGGGGCAGCGGCTCCGACGTCGGACAAAACAGGCGCAGCGCGTATTCGAATTCCAGCGTCCGCAGCAGCTGCCCGCCGTCGCCGCCGTCGCTGAGCACCTCATCCCCTGTGCTCCGGTATAGCGTCAGGGCGATCGTGCTGCCCGGGCTATGGCTGGACGCGCTTTGGCGCACCTGCGCCTCGTACAAGCCCTTGCTGAACACCGCCATCCCGTATTCCTCGTTTGCGTCAGCAAGCGCTACCAAACCGTTATGCGGGACAATCCCGCTATCCTTTTCTTTGTAGCGGCTGTAATCCGGTGAAGCCGCTTCGCGCCTGACCAGGTCGAATGGCGTGCTCGTATAATACTCGCTGCACGGGAAGGCCGCCGGGAACAGCACCTTAAGTCGATGATCGCGGGCATGATTCGCTACAACCGTACGGCAGCGCAGCAATGGATCGCCCTTGCGCAGCGTAATGAATGTCTCGATCGGCAGCTGCACCCGCTTGGCCGCACGGGCCAGCTTGCCCGGAGCTGCCGCTTCCGGCACCTCCAGCAGCACGCTGATGCGCAATCGCGTCTCCAGCGGCCCGTCATGCACGACCGCGAAGCTCGCTTGGGCGCAGGCTGAGTGCACAACCTCATTCGCCGGCGGGGCGATATGGTTCCAGCCATCGCCGACATCTGCCTCATCCTCGAGCAACAGCAGCTGCTGCGCCCTGTAGCCTGTCTGCAGATCTTCCACAGACAAGGTGCCATTGCTGGCGATCTCTACCGCCAGCCGCCCGTTCTCCCATCTGCCCGGCGCTGCCTGCTGCGTACCGAGGTAGCGGACGGGCTCCGCATGGCGGGCAAAGGCATAGCCTCCCGCCTGCGGCGGCTCGCTGCGCTCTGCCTTCACGGTGAATGCCGCGTAGCCGAATGCCGGCAAGCTGGCCTCGAATGCCAACGTGATACGGTCCACCCCTTCGGCGCGGGGCAAGTCGCGATAGGGCCGCCATTTCCTCACACTGCCAGCCCTGACGCCCAGTACCTGGTACGGTACCTCGCGGCCGGCATCGTCGAACAAGCGGAAGTCGCTGCCCTGCATCAGCCGGTTGGCTACGAGCGGCGATGCTCCGGCCGGCCATTCCAGCTCGGCCTCTACGATGCCCTGCCATGGCCGCTGACCGGCGTGGAACACGACCAGCGCATGGTCCCCGCCCAGTGCCGCAGCATCAATATGGCCAGCGATATAGTGCAGGCTCTCGCCCGACATCCGTTCGCCGATCGACTGGCACTGGGCGAAGCGGTACAGCATATCCTCATGGACGCGACTGATCGAGCAGCCGCAGATTGAGTCATGCGGATGATTCTGGATGAGCTGCTTCCAGGCTTCCTCGAGGAAGGCTTGCGGATAAGGCTTGCCCTCCGCGGCGGCGAAGACACTCCATGGCTCTGCCCAGCCTTGCAGCAAATACTCATTGGCTTGATTGAGCTGCTTGAGATGGATGCGGGAGGACAGCACATTGGCCAGCACGCTGTTGTTCACGCCGACATAACCGGGGCTGCGCTGCTCGCCGCGAAACACCTTCAGACGATCACCCTGCCGCTCGAGCTGCTGCTCCAACTCGCCCACGTATTGCTCGAGGGACGTATGCTCCCATTCGGCGCCCAGCCCGCCCTTGTTGAGCAGCTCCAGCATCCAGGGCAGCCTCGGCTCGATCTCCACATGGTCGCAGCCATCCAGCCCGATGGCGATCCCGGTCGTGCTCCGCTCCTGCTTGTAAGCGAGCATGTGCTGCGCCCGCTCCAGCAGTTCCTTCTCCTCATACTCGTAATTGCGATCGGCGAACGGCCAGCGCAGGAAGAAGTAAAAGTCGCTATAGGACCGATCCTCGTCCAGCTTCAGCCCCAGCACTCGGGAGCCATCGGCTCCCTCCCACCAGATCTCCGCGTCGTCGCCATCGCCGTAGAATCCCCGGAACAGTACGGCATTGCCGATGCCGAAGCCGCGGAAGATCTGCGGCATCTGGCTGTTATGGCCGAACAGGTCGGTCACATACCCGGACTTCATCGGCTCGCTGCCGAGCTGCCGGGATTTGCGGAAGCCGATCGACAGATTGCGGATGAGCGCCTCCCCGCTGACGAGAAACTCGTCGGGCATCACATACCAAGGCCCTACCGCAATCCTTCCCTCCCGCACAAACCGTTCCAATTGCTGCCTCCGCTCAGGGCGAAGCTCCAAATAATCATCGACCGGAATTGTCTGCCCATCGAGCATAAAATGCTTGTAAGATGGCGTGTTCTCCAAATAATCGAGCAGTTCATCCAGGAAGTAGACGAGCCGCGTGCGATAGTTTTGGAAATCCTCATACCACTCCCTATCCCAATGCGTATGGGATACGACATAGATCTTGGCAATTTTCGAGCCCATGTTCATTTGCTTCTCCTATCCGGCAAGGCTGTAATCACTCGTCCTGCAATTTTAGTATTGTGGTTTCTTCTTATTCTGTTGCCCGGCATTCACTTCATCGATAATCTTCTGGCCGCCAGCCTTCAGATACGCATCGAGGGCATCCAGCCAATCCTGCTTCGTAATGTTGTCATTGATCACTGCGCCGTCCACCACTTGCTGCAAGTAGTCGTTGTAGAGCTGTGCGCCGCTCTCGATCTCCGTCTCGGAGAAAATCGTCGGGTTGCGGTAATCCGGGTATTGCACCCGGTTGTATTCCTCGAACTTGGCGCGCGCCAGCTCGAACGCGGCAGGATCATCATAACCCTGCGCGACATCATCCCAGTTCAGCGCCTCGCTCATCGGAGCGATAAAGCGCAGCGGCTCCAGCTGACCAGTTTTGTAGTCATTCTCCTTTTCGTCCTCTGTCAAAGCTTTCTTCTTCCCGTCTACCATCGTGTACATCTTGCCTTCAATGCCGTATTTGCGGAAATCAGAGCCCTCGGTCAACGTCCATTCGAGGAAACGGAAGAAGCCGTCCGGGTCGCCATACTTCGCTGAGATGTACATGCCCCGATCAAATGCTCCTAGCGGACGCACGCCGCCCATGATGCCGTTCTCGCCGGCAAGCGGCGACATAATGCCGATCTTCGCGTTCGGGTCCGTCTGTGCCAGCGTGCTGTAAATTTCCGGCCCGTAGCCCCAGTTAATGCCCAGCACAGCTGCCTGCCCGGTCGTAAACTTCTGCTTGGCGTGATCCCAGTTTTTCGCAATCAGAAATTCCTTGTCCAGCAGCCCTTGCTTAACCAAATCCTTCAGCCAGAAATGATAGTCGATCGCTTCCTCGTTCATATACCATGGCACAATCTTCTGGGGGTCTTCCTTGTTCGGATCATCCGAAGCCGGGTTCCAGGCAAAGTGGCCAAAGCCAAATGACGTGGACAACGCGCCCAGGCCCCAGAACGTATCTTGTCCGGTCAGCGGAATCACGCCCAGATTGCTCTGCTTGATCGTCTCCAACGCCGCTTCCAGCTCTGCGAGGGTGGTCGGCTCTGGAATGTTCAACTGCTCAAACCAGTCTTGGCGATAGTACAGGAAGATCGGGGTAATCGGGTTGCCAACGTTAGGAATAAAATAAATATTGCCGTTCTCGTCCGTCAGCATATCCCATAACGATTGTGGAACCGCTTCCTTCACCGCCGGATACTTGTCCAGATATTCGTTGATGCGCAGGAATGCGCCTTGCTCTTGCATATCCTTGAATTTGCTGTCTGTCGGGCCATTTGCCCATAGTACATCCGGCATGCTGCCGGAGCTGATGATTGTCATAATTTTCTGGTCGTATTCCGTAACCGGGATGATCTGCACATCGATCTCGGCATTCGCTCGCTGGAACAATTCCTTCTCGTAGGCACCGCCCTTCGTATACGTAGCCGGACCCCAGACCGGACGAACATAGCTGAACTTCACCGGTTTGGCTGATTCCCCGTCGCCCTCTCCCTGGTTGCCTCCATTTTCGCCTGTGCCGGAATTGGCTGGCGGCGTACTGCCGCTGTTGTTGCCATTGTTGCCGCCGCATGCAGACAGCAAGGATAGCATCATTACGCATGCTACGAGTAGAACGCCCCATTTTTTTCTTTTGTTAACCAAAACCATTCACCTCTTCATTTGTATTGGGTTCAAGCGATCTATGACAAGCCGAACAGCGGCATATCACCTTGCACTGACCTTGCACTACCCTTTGACCGAGCCGAGCATAATGCCTTTGACAAAATATTTCTGTAGGAACGGGTACACCAGCACAATCGGCGTTACTGCAAACACGATCGTCGCCGCCTTGATATTTTCCGGCGTCAGCATGATTTTGTTCGAATCCTGGCTGATTGCCGTCCCCACGCCTCGCATGTTAAGCGCATTCATATCGATAATGATCGAACGCAATAGCACCTGCAGCGGCCACTTCGTATTGTCATTGATGAAGAATAAACCGGTAAAGAAGTCGTTCCAATGCCCCACTGCGTAGAACAGGCCTACGGTCGCAATCGCCGGCTTCGACAGCGGGATGACCATTTTCCACAAAATGCCCATATCGCTCGCCCCGTCAATGCGCATCGCTTCCTCCAGCTCATCCGGGATGCTCCAGAAGAAGTTGCGCATCAGAATCAGGTAGAACGGCACGACAAGCCCGGATACGACCAGCACCCAGATGCTGTCAAGTAATTTTATCTCCTTGAACAACATGTACATCGGGATCAGGCCTGGCCCGAACATCATCGGGAAGATACATACCCACAGCAGGAAGCGCCCGCCCGGCAACGCCGTCTTCGACAAGGCATAGGCGCCCATAATGGTCACGAACAAGTTGAAGCTGGTCCCGACCACGGTTGCAAATGCGGTGACCATAAAGGAGCGCAGCAAGATAGGCGTGGCAAAAATATAGTTGTACGCCTCCAGCGTAAATTGCTCCGGAATAATCATGAGCGGATTGCTGTAGATCGCATGCGCCTCGCTAAATGACATCGCAACGACATTCAGAATGGGCAGCAGCGTAATGAGCGTCAGCACAATCAGAACCAGATGAATAAGCGACTGCGCCCATAGCGGATTCCGGTCAAGCCGGTTGCCCCGATTGATCAGCTCAAGCTCGTTCTCCCCCTGCACCTGTCCCGTGCCCGGCTGTGGATGGCCACTTGGCATTACCATAGCGATTTCTCACCTGTCTTCCGTATATAATGATTGGCTGTAATAATGAGCACCGCTGCGATAACGCCCTTGAAGAGCCCGACCGCCGTCGCCAGCCCATAGTTCGATTCCAGCAAGCCGACCCGATACACATACGTGTCGATAATGTCGCCGACCCCGTATACTACCGGATTGGACAAGATCAGAATTTGCTCGAATCCGGCATCCAAAATACTGGATAGCTGCAGGATGAACAACATCGCAATCATCGGGCGAATGCCCGGCAGCGTCACATGCCAGATCTGGCGCAGGCGGCTTGCCCCATCGACCTTGGCGGCCTCGTATTGGTGCGGGTCGATGCCGGTAAGGGCTGCGAGGTAAATAATCGCCGACCAGCCAAATTCCTTGAGAATAGCGGTAATGACAACTAACGGGCGAAAGACATCTGGATTGGCAGCCAAATTAACCGCTTCCATTCCAAGCTTGTCAAGCAACAGATTAATAATTCCCGACGGGCCGATCACATGAAAGACAATTCCCCCGAACACGACCCAGGACAAAAAATGCGGAAAATACGTAATCGTTTGCACAGTTCGCTTGAACCACATGATTCGCACTTCATTGAGCAGGAGCGCGAACAGGATCGGCACGGGAAACCCGAAGACCAGGCGGTACATGCTGATCAGCACCGTATTGGCTAGCAGCTCGGGAAATTTCTTGGACGTAAACATCGTGGCAAAGTTCTGCCACCCGACCCAGGGGCTGTCCCAAATCCCCAGAAACGGCTGGAACTTCTTGAACGCAATCGCCACCCCGTAAAACGGGACATAAGAAAACACCACAAAATAAATAATTGTTGGTGCAAGCAGCAAATAAAAATATCTCCACTTCCACAACTTGCTCAAGCGCTTTCCCCCATCCTTTTTATCAGCAGTAAGTTATATTCATCTTATAAAATCAAATGTAACATGTCAATATATATTATTTAAAGTAATTGTATTATTTGTATCAAAGGGATTTCCTGCTTCGTATTCTCGATATGCATGACAAAATAACAGCCATCGGGAAGGCCTTCGGGAGCAAGGAAAAGTATGCTTCGTCGCTATAGCTCATGGCTAATGTCTGACTACTAGAGAACTTGACCATACTGCCAAGTAAGACGAAAACAAGGTGGTAATGATCGATGTGGACCTCATTAAGCAGTAGCGATAATT
>Ga0160464_100545_pt1 | contig 25833 bp, 26 predicted proteins | sample HID1971I_E11MG_FD_108275 | JGI IMG/M metagenome (GOLD analysis project Ga0160464, IMG submission 108275) | Enriched millipede-associated microbial communities from UW Madison campus, WI, USA - HID1971I_E11 MG | ecosystem: Host-associated > Arthropoda: Insects > Digestive system > Unclassified ... | reverse complement strand
GGGATCACGGCATTCACCTCGACGGCCGGCTTCGGGAGCGCTTCTTCCACCGCGGCCCGCAGTTCTGCGATGCCCTCGCCCGACCGAGACGACACGAAGTGGGCGTGAGGCTGGAGCCCGCGAAGCACGAGCCGCTCGTCCTCGTCGATCAGGTCGGCCTTGTTGAAGACGACGATCTCCGGCAGGTCACGGACGCCGACATCACCGAGCACATCGCGCACGGTCTGCAGCTGGCCGGCAGGATCCGGATGTGACCCGTCGACCACGTGGAGCACGACGTCGGCCTCGCCGACCTCCTCCAGCGTGGAACGGAAAGCTTCGACGAGCTGATGCGGGAGGTTACGCACGAAGCCGACGGTGTCCGTCAGCGTGTAGACGCGGCCGTCTTCCGTCTCCGTGCGGCGCACAGTCGCATCCAGTGTCGCGAACAGTGCATTCTCGACCAGGACGCCGGCGCTGGTGAGCGCGTTGAGCAGGCTGGATTTGCCGGCGTTCGTGTAGCCGGCGATCGCGACGGAGGGGATCGTGTTCCGCTTGCGCTCGGCACGCTTCGCGTCTCGGGCGGGGCCGAAGTCGCGGATCTGTCGTCGCAACAGCGCCATCTTGGTGCGGATGCGTCGGCGATCGAGTTCGATCTTGGTCTCACCGGGGCCACGTGAACCCATACCGGCACCACCCGCACCCACCTGGCCACCGGCCTGGCGGCTCATCGAGTCGCCCCAGCCACGCAGGCGAGGGAGCAGGTATTCGAGCTGGGCCAGCTCGACCTGCGCCTTGCCCTCACGGCTCTTCGCGTGCTGACTGAAGATGTCGAGGATCACCGTGGTGCGGTCGATGACCTTGACCTTGACGACGTCCTCGAGCGCACGACGCTGGCTCGGTGCGAGCTCGGTGTCGGCGATGACCGTGTCGGCCCCGACAGCGGCGACGATGTCCTTGAGTTCCTGGGCCTTACCGCGACCGAGGTACGTCGCCGCATCCGGGTGGGGACGGCGTTGCAGAACGCCGTCGAGCACCACGGCACCCGCGGTCTCGGCGAGAGCGGCGAGTTCCCGGAGCGAGTTCTCCGCATCCTCCTGGGCGCCCTGGGGGTACACGCCGACGAGGACGACGTTCTCCAGGCGCAACTGCCGGTACTCGACCTCGGTGACATCCTCGAGCTCGGTCGAGAGTCCCCCGACGCGTCGAAGAGCGTGGCGGTCTTCGAGATCCCACTGCGCGCCGTCCGTACTCGCGTGCGATGCCGTCGATTCATCCTGCAACGCCTGTGCGGCGCCGAAGACATGGACGTCCGAGCGCTTCTCCGCGTTCGCGAGCACACGATCGACCGTGTGGTCGTCGGTGGAGGGTGTGGTGGTATCCGTCATCCGTTCCTTGTCTCTGGGATTTGTTGCGAGCCTTAACCTTAGCCCGCGCTGTCCGGTACGCTCACCGTATGGGGTCAGATCACTACTTCACTGCGGCCCCGGCAAGCCCCGAGAATCTGCGTAAGATCCGCGTATCGCTCGCAGGTCGTGAGCTGGAGGTCACCACTGCCGGTGGAGTCTTCAGCCCGGATCGTCTCGATGCCGGCACTGCAGTGCTCCTCGCCAACATGCCCCCGGTTCCCCCGGGCGGCGACCTTCTCGACCTCGGCAGCGGCTGGGGTCCGGTGACACTGTCGATGGCCCTATCCGCTCCCCATGCGACGGTGTGGGCCGTCGACGTGAACGAGCGCGCCCTCGATCTGGTGCGTCGCAACGCCGCAGCTCTCGGGCTCACCAACGTCAACGCATCTCTGCCCGATGATGTTCCCGAGCACGTCTCCTTCCGCACGATCCGTTCCAACCCGCCCATCCGCGTGGGCAAGAACGAACTCCACGGGCTTCTGGAGCGGTGGATCCCGCGCCTCGACGAACGCAGTGATGCCTGGCTCGTCGTGCAGCGCAACCTCGGTGCCGACTCGCTGCAGCGATGGATCGGGTCGACCTTCCACCCCGGGTACAGCGTCTTCCGCACCGCCACGGGCAAGGGATACCGCATCCTCAAGGTGCGCAAGCACGGGAACCCGCCCACGGAGCCGATCGTCCTGGGCTGAGCCTGACTCCGGTCGTTCACTCGGAACCTCCCGGCACGACTCTCAGGCGAGGTCGACCTCGCCCTGGAACACGAGCTGAGCCGGGCCGGACAGAGCGACGTGCTCGCCGTCCTCCGCGGGGAACATCCGAACTCCGAGCGTGCCCCCTGGCACCTCGACCTGCCAGTTGCTCGGGGCGTTCTCGCCCGCCCAGTACCTCACTGCCAGGGCTGTCGCGGCGACTCCGGTGCCGCAGCTGAGGGTCTCCCCCACGCCGCGCTCGTAGACGCGCATGCTCACATGTCCGATGCCGTCGCGTACGAGCGGTTCGCCGGGAACCACGAATTCGATGTTCGCCCCCGCCGGAAGCAGGGGGTCGAGGCCAGGGGCACGGTGCAGCTCGAGGGACGCGAGCTCGGCCTCTGAGGCAAGAGCCACCACGACATGAGGGTTGCCGACGTCGATACCGAGCCCTGGTCGGGTCACGGACAGGCCGTCGACGCGCACGAGCGGGTCATCCCCGGAGAGCTTCCACCGGCCGAGGTCCACCTGGTAGCCGGTGGCACTCCGGGTGACGTCGCGCACGCCCGCCCTCGTCCCGATCGGAAGGGTAGAACCTGGTTCGATCGTCGCCAGTCCTGACCGCACGAGGTAGTGAGCGAAGACGCGGATGCCGTTCCCGCACATCTCGGCGATCGAGCCATCGGCGTTGCGGTAGTCCATGAACCACTCGGCCTGCGGCTCCTCGTCGAGCGCGGCAGCGCCCTCGGGAATCGCCGAAGACTTCACGACACGGAGGATTCCGTCAGCGCCGATCCCGAAGTGACGATCGCACAGCACGGCGACCTGCTCGACGGTCAGGTCGAGCCCGCCATCGGGGTCAGCGATGATGATGAAATCGTTACCCGTGCCGTGACCCTTGGTGAATGCGACCATGCGTCCAGTCTAGGGATCGCGGAGGACCGCTCAGTCCCGTGTGAGCCGGTACCGGCCACAGAGGAAGTTGCGGTTTCGCGCCACCTCGATCAGCTCGAGGTCGAGTCGACGCGGAAGCAGCGGAGCCCCCGATCCGAGTGTCACCGGGGCGTACTGAACCCACACCTCGTCGAGCAGCCCGGCGTCGGCGAACTGACCGGCAAGGTCTCCTCCACCCACGACCCAGAGGTCTTTCCCTGCCGCCGCCTGAACCATGTCGGCGTGGACGGTTCGGACGTCGGCCTGGGTCAGCCGCACATCGGCACCTGCCGGCACCTCGAGCTCACGATGCGTGAACACCCACGTGGGCTGGGTGTACCCCCAACGGCCCTCCTCGTGTCGCATCACCCACTCGTACGTCGAGGCGCCCATCGCCAGAGCGCCGATGTTCCTCTCGAAGCCGGTGTACGCCATCGGCCCGTCCTGGTCGATGTCCTGCGTGAGCAGCCAATCCAGCGAGTGCTCCTCGGTCGCGATGAAACCGTCGAGGCTGGACGCGGTGTAGAAGTGGGTCGTCATCCGGACAGCATCGCAGCGGCCACCGACATCGAGAGATCAGTCGTGCAGGAGCGCGGCGGCCTCCGCCGGGGCATCCCACCATTCCAGATCGGGATAGCGCTTGAACCAGGACACCTGGCGACGGGCATAGCGTCTCGTCAGTGCCTGCGTCTGCGCGACAGCCTCACTCTGGGTGAGGCCTCCATCGAGCTGGGCCAGTGCCTGCGCATAGCCGATCGCACGCGGTGCCGTCCCGCCGCGCTCCAGACCGCGTGCACGAAGCTGGGTCACTTCGTCGAGGAGGCCCCCGGCCCACATGCGCTCGACTCTGGCATCGAGTCTCTCGACGAGGGCTGCGCGCTCGATGTGGAGGCCGATGAGGCGCGTGCGCGGGTTCCACAGGACGGGCTGCTCCGGGAGCGCGGCCCCATGCGTCGCGCTGCCCTGCTCGAGGACTTCGAGTGCACGGACGACACGACGCGGATTGCGGGGGTCGACACGGGCAGCGGCTTCGGGATCGAGACTGCGCAGCCGTTCGAGCAGTTCCGCGGAACCGTGAGCGTCGAGTTCTCGCTCGAGACGTTCGCGCAGTTCGGGGTCACGCGGAGGGAACCGGAAGTCGTACACGACACTCGACACGTAGAGGCCGGAGCCACCGACGAGGATTGCATCTCCGCCTCGACGGTGGATGTCCTCGACCGCAGCGCGTGCCCGGGGTTGATACCAGGCGACCGCGGCGTCCTCATCGACATCGAGCACATCGAAGAGATGATGCGGGATGCCTCGCCGCTCCGCGAGGGGCACCTTCGCGGTGCCGACGTCCATTCCTCGATACAGCTGCATGGCGTCGGCGTTCACGATCTCTGCCGGGTTTCCCTGCGTACGCAGATCCTCGGCCAGACTTATCGCGAGATCACTCTTGCCGGTCCCGGTCGCCCCGACTATCGCCCAGAGGCGCGGTTCGGTCACACGCCGACACGCAATGTGGGCAGGCCGAGCGAGACCGCCTTCGGTCCGCCGTCGCCAGACGGAGCAGGGACCGCACAGGACTCAGACTGCGCGCGATCCCAGGCATCACCGCCGCGTGTGCGACGGATCTTCAGGGGTGCCCCCTTCGGGTCGTCGGCAAGCAGATGGAACGGGGCACCGTGAGTGACGGTCACGGTGACGACATCGCCAGGCCGAGGGAGCTGCGACCCCGGAGTCACCTCGAAGTGCACGAGCCGGTTGTCTTCGGCGCGACCCGTGAGGCGGTGGGTCTCGGTGTCCTTCTTGCCCTCGCCGGTCGAGACAAGAACCTCGATCTCACGACCCACCTGCTTCTGGTTCTCCTCCAGAGAGATGCGTTCTTGAAGAGCGATCAGACGGTTGTAGCGCGCCTGCACGATCTCCTTGGGAACCTGATCCTCCATCGTCGCGGCAGGAGTACCCTCGCGGATCGAGTACTGGAATGTGAATGCACTGGAGAAGCGAGCCTGCTCGACGACCCGCATCGTGTCTTCGAAGTCTTCGTCGGTCTCACCGGGGAAGCCGACGATGATGTCGGTCGTGATGGCGGCGTTCGGGATACGGTCACGAACACGGTCGAGTATCCCGAGGAACCGCTCGCCGCGGTAGGAGCGGCGCATCGCCTTGAGGATGCGGTCACTCCCGGACTGCAGCGGCATATGCAGCTGCGGCATCACGTTCGGCGTCTCGGCCATGGCAGCGATCACATCGTCGGTGAACGCCGCGGGATGGGGACTCGTGAATCGGATCCGCTCCAGCCCTTCGATCTCTCCGGCGGCACGCAGGAGCTTTCCGAACGCCTGACGATCGCCGAACTCGACCCCGTAGGAGTTCACATTCTGTCCGAGGAGCGTGACCTCGATCGCGCCGTCCTCGACCAGGAGGCGGATCTCGTTCAGGATGTCGCCAGGACGACGGTCCTTCTCCTTGCCGCGCAGACTCGGCACGATGCAGAACGTGCAGGTGTTGTTGCATCCGACCGAGATCGACACCCAACCGCTGTGAGCGGAGTCGCGCTTGGTCGGCAGAGTGGAGGGGAACACCTCGAGCGACTCGAGGATCTCGAGCTCGGCGTCGCCATTGTGTCGCGCGCGCTCGAGCAGCCCCGGGAGCGAGCCCATGTTGTGCGTGCCGAACACCACGTCGACCCACGGCGCCTTGTCGAGGACCGCCTGTTTGTCCATCTGCGCGAGGCAGCCGCCGACCGCGATCTGCATGCCGTCCTTGCGACGCTTGACCGAAGCGAGGTGCCCGAGCGTGCCGTAGAGCTTGCCCGCGGCGTTGTCGCGCACGGCGCAGGTGTTGATGATCACCACGTCTGCCTCGGCGCCGTCGACTGCTCGCACGTAACCCGCGCTCTCCAACGACCCCGAGAGACGCTCGGAGTCATGCACGTTCATCTGGCACCCGAAGGTGCGTACTTCGTACGATCGCTGTCGTCCGTCGTCGTCGACGGCTGCCGACGACGCGCCGATGATCGTCGGTTCGCTGCGCGGGATAGTCATGATCACCCCATTGTACGAGCCGTTGCCGGGCAGGTGCGGCGACGCGGCATCAGTCGGAATCGACGAACCGGACACCAGAGGTGGATCCGCCGAAGGATGTCTCCCCCAGAGCCGCCTTCGCGGCTTTCATCGCGACGGCTCCGTTGTAGCCGCGTCGTGAGAGCTGGCCGACCAGTCGGCGGAGCGCCGTGTCGTGGTCGAGCCGACTCATCGACCGCGCCTTGCCGCGAGCGAACTCGAGCGCGCGCTCGTCGTCATCGTCCGGGAGCTCATCGAGAGCACCGTCGATCACGTCGCGTGGAATGCCGCGCTGCGAAAGCGCGCGGGACAGTGCGACTCTTCCCTGCCCCTTCCGCTCGACACCCGATGTCACCAGCACTCCGGCGAGGGCCGCATCATCGAGATAGCCTCGACGGCAGAAGTCGTCGATCACATCGTCGATCACGCCGCTGTCGAGACCGACACCCCTCAGCACCTGCCGCGCCTCCGAGACGGACAGCGACCGAGCCCGCAGCTTGCGCACGAGTGATTCTTCAGCGGTGATGCGGACCTCATCGGACGACGGTGCCTCGTCGCGGATGTCGTCACTCGACCCGTCCGAGAGCGCGCGGAGACGAGGAGCGGACTGCGCCGGGTGAGACGCCGCCGTGGCGGAGCTGCCCCTCGCCCCTCGCGCGGGGTGACGCTCGCTGGGAGTACCCGGATCGGAAGCGTCGACGCCCGAGGGCCCGCTGGGAGGAGCATCCCAGGTCGTACGCCAGACCGCTGCATCGTCGGTACGTGGGGAAGGCGCCTTCGTCGACCGCGTGCCCTCCGAAAGCTGGGTCGGCGGAACGTCGGCGGGCTTCTTCGAAACTCCACCGAAGAGGGGGATGATGGGGGCGATCCGATCCGGATCGCCCCCACGGGAGTCGTTCATCAGGCCGGACGACGCTCGGCGAGCTCGTCAGCAGCCGCCGGCACAGCGGCCGCGCCACCGATGCCGAGCTTCTGCTTGATCTGCGTCTCGATCGCCAGTGCGATATCGGGGTTGTTGAGCAGGAACGTTCGCGCATTCTCCTTGCCCTGGCCCAGCTGGTCTCCGTCGTAGGTGTACCACGACCCCGACTTCTTGACGATGGCGTGCTCGACGCCGAAGTCGATCAGGCTGCCTTCGCGTGAGATACCGACGCCATAAAGGATGTCGAACTCTGCCTGCTTGAAGGGCGGCGCCATCTTGTTCTTCACGACCTTGACCCTGGTACGGTTACCGACTGCGTCGGTGCCATCCTTGAGCGTCTCGATACGGCGAATATCCATGCGGACCGACGCGTAGAACTTCAGCGCCTTACCACCGGCGGTGGTTTCGGGCGAGCCGAAGAAGACGCCGATCTTCTCGCGAAGCTGGTTGATGAAGATCATCGTGGTGTTGGTCTGGTTCAGGCCACCGGTGAGCTTACGCAACGCCTGCGACATGAGTCGCGCCTGCAGACCGACGTGCGAGTCGCCCATCTCGCCCTCGATCTCGGCACGAGGCACGAGCGCCGCTACGGAGTCGATGACGATGAGGTCGATGGCCCCCGAGCGCACGAGCATGTCGGCGATCTCGAGTGCCTGCTCACCGGTATCGGGCTGCGAGACGAGGAGCGCATCGATGTCGACGCCGAGCTTCGCGGCGTAGTCGGGGTCGAGCGCGTGCTCAGCGTCGATGAACGCGGCGATGCCACCGGCGCGCTGGGCGTTCGCGATCGCGTGCAGGGTGAGGGTCGTCTTACCCGAGGACTCCGGCCCGTAGATCTCGACGATTCGACCACGCGGGAGTCCTCCGACGCCGAGGGCGACGTCGAGGGCGATGGAGCCGGTGGGGATGACGGCCACGGGGGCGCGCTCATCGCTGCCCAGCCGCATGACCGAGCCCTTTCCGAACTGGCGGTCGATCTGGGCGAGGGCGGTCTCGAGGGACTTCTCGCGGTCGGCGGGTGATGGCATGATGTGCTCCTTCTGCGCGCGTGATGCCGCCTGTAGGCTGTCGCGGCTCTCCCGGTTGGGAGAAACTCTCCGACAAGGCGTAATGGCTTTTCGGCTTGTTCTCCACCGTAGGAGAGGCCACCGACATCGACGTGGCGAGCTCACATACTGTGCAGAACAGACTCCCTGAACCACTTGTGCAGAAGACTACGCCCGCTTCGAACAGATCTTCGACGACACGCCGAGAATCTCCTATCGTGTCCCGTAGGAATCGACATCGACGCGCGGGTCAGCGACCGCGCGGCTCCTGCCTGCCGACACCATGCCGCCTGTCGTCGGGCACGTCCATCTCGGCGCACAGCGCCAGCCAGATATCACGCGGCGGCGTGCCGTCCGCCAACGCCTCGATGGCCGTGCGGCCGCCGACGGCGCTGAGTCCGAGGTCGTTCACCAAGGAAGAAGCACGCGCCTGGAACTCGTCATCGACGGCGCGGAAGAACTCGCTACGACGCATCGCTTCCCTGGCCGGGGATCAGTGCAGCGAGAGCTGGGGCTCGATCGACGCCACGAGGTCGTCGGGCACGACGTCCGGGAAGACCTGGATGCCCTCGAGCACGGAGATGCGATCTCCGACTTCGCGCATGATCGTCGAGATGGGAACGTCGAGAGCGTCAGCGACGGATGCGAGGATCTCGCTCGAAGCTTCTTTCTGCCCGCGTTCGACCTCACTGAGGTAGCCGAGCGCAACCGACGCCTTGCTTGCGACCTGCCGGAGCGTGCGCCCCTTCTGCAGGCGGAAGTCCCTCAGCACATCGCCGATTTCCTGTCGTACAAGAATCATCGGAACCTCCTCCCCATGTGATCGTTCGAGGTCTCCCCCGATGAGACAGCCAGTCTAGTACTCCTGGCATGCACAGAATCTACCCCTGCACTCTGTGGTTTAAGTGTGAGCACATCAGACGTAACCAACGCCGAGGCGTCACTATTCCGACAGCATCGCGAGCAGCTCGTCGAGTGCCGCTGCGACTGTCTGGGCGCGGATCGATCCCCGTTCCCCGGTAAAACGGAACGCCGTCGTCCGGGATGCCTCCGGTGTCACGATCCCGATGTGCACGGTGCCGACCGGCTGCCCGTCCGGGGAATCCGGTCCTGCTATCCCCGTCGTCGATACTCCGACATCGGCAGGCTGGCCGCCCACGCCGACGACGCGCCTCACCCCGTCCGCCATCTGCAACGCGACCTGCGGATGCACAGGGCCATGCGCGGCGAGGAGATCCGCATCAACCCCCAGAACGGAGGCCTTGACCGGCGTCGCGTACGCCACCACCCCGCCGAGCAGCACGGTGGACGCGCCGGGAACCGCGACGAGATCAGCGCACAGAGCGCCTCCGGTCAGCGATTCGGCGACGCCGAGCTTCCATCCACGCCGGCCCAGCACCGCGAGGACAGAGGCGGCCGCCTCGCTCACGACTTCCGGCGCGAGCCGCGAACCTGGGCCACGATGTAGTCGATGCCGCTCGCGACGGTGAGCACCAGGACGATGAGCATGAGGATGAAGGTGATCAGCGTCCAGGCATCGAGGCCGACGAGGTAATGCAGCGGAAGCAGCGCCCAGCCGAGGGCCACACCCTGGAATGCGGTCTTGATCTTGCCCATCCATGCCGCCGCGACGACATGCTCGCTGGCCACCATGAGCCGGTGGATCGTGATCCCCCACTCGCGCACCAGGATGATCACGACGATCCACCAGTTGACCTCGCCCAGGATGGCGAGTCCGATGAACCCGGCGCCGGTGAGCATCTTGTCGGCGATGGGATCCCAGAGCTTGCCGAAGTCGCTCACGATGTCGTACTTGCGCGCGAGGTAGCCGTCGACCCAGTCCGTGGATATTCCGACGATGAAGATGATCGCGGCCACCCACCGTAGGCCGGGCTCAGCGAAGCCGTAGGTGCCGCCCAGGAGGAGCAGGACGAAGAAGATGACCGCCAGCGGGATGCGCGCGACGGTGATGGCGTTGGGAAGCTGCCGAGGGATGGCCATCAGTCGCGTCCCGTCAGGCCCCAGGCGTCTTCGTCGCCCTCGACCTCCACCTCGGGAAGCCCGTCGTACTGGGCCGCGATCGGATCATGCGTCTGCGGCAAGGGCGGAGCAGGCGGAGCCGGAGGTGCAGCGGCCGCTGCCGGCGACGCCGGCACATCGTCTCCTCGGAGCTTCGCCATCACCTGCGGGAGCTGCTCGGCCGTGGCCAGCACGTCGCGCGCCTTGGATCCCTCGGACGGACCGACGATCTCACGCGACTCCAACAGATCCATGAGGCGCCCGGCCTTCGCGAAGCCGACACGAAGCTTGCGCTGCAGCATGGACGTCGAGCCGAACTGCGACGAGACGATCAGCTCGGCCGCCGCGAGCAGCAGCTCCAGATCGTCGCCGATGTCCTCATCGACTTCCTTCTTCTTGGTCGGCTCCATCGCCTCTTGCACGTCAGGACGGTAGTCCGGACGTGCCTGACGGGTGACGTGCTTGACGACGGCGTCGATCTCCTTCTCGTCGACCCAGGCGCCCTGCAGTCGGAACGGCTTGGAAGAGCCCATCGGGGAGAACAGCGCATCACCCTGGCCGATGAGCTTGTCGGCTCCGGGGCTGTCGAGGATGACACGGCTGTCCGTGACGCTGGTGACGGCGAATGCCAGACGAGAGGGGACGTTCGCCTTGATGAGTCCGGTGACGACGTCGACGCTCGGACGCTGGGTCGCGAGGACGAGGTGGATGCCGGAGGCTCGTGCGAGCTGGGTGATGCGGACGATCGAGTCCTCCACATCGCGGGGGGCGACCATCATGAGGTCCGCGAGCTCATCGACCACGACGAGGAGGTACGGGTACGGCTTGAGCACACGCTCGCTGCCGACGGGAAGCTCGACCTCGCCTGCGCGCACGGCACGGTTGAAGTCGTCGATGTGGCGGAAGCCGAACGACGCGAGGTCGTCGTACCGCATGTCCATCTCCTTCACGACCCACTGCAGCGCTTCGGCGGCCTTCTTCGGGTTCGTGATGATGGGCGTGATCAGGTGCGGGACGCCGGCGTAGCTGGTGAGCTCCACGCGCTTCGGGTCGATCAGGACCATGCGCACGTCCGTCGGGCGAGCGCGCATCAGCAGGCTCGTGATCATCGAGTTCACGAAGCTCGACTTACCCGAACCCGTGGAACCGGCGACCAGGAGATGGGGCATCTTGGCGAGGTTCGCGATCACGATGTTGCCCCCGACGTCCTTGCCGACGCCGATCGTCATCGGGTGCGTACTCTTCTGAGCGGCGGGCGAGCGCAGCACGTCGCCGAGCGCCACCATCTCCTTGTCGGCGTTGGGGATCTCGATGCCGATCGCGCTCTTGCCGGGGATCGGCGAGAGGATGCGGACGTCGTTCGATGCCACCGCGTAGGCGAAGTTGTTGCTCAGCTGCAGGATCTTCTCGACCTTGACGCCGTGACCGACCTCGACCTCGTACTGCGTGACCGTCGGCCCACGGGAGAACCCGGTGACCTTGGCATCGACCTTGAACTGCGACAGCACACTCGTGATCTGCTCGATCACCTTGTCGGTGGCTTCGGAGCGCATGACCGGAGGCGGTCCTTCGACCAGGAGGCCGGGAGAGGGCAGGATGTACGGCGTCACGGGAGCCTGAGGTCCGCGATCGCCAGGGCCCTCCGTGCCGAAGCCGTCGAGACCGGGGAGTTCCGGCACCTCACCGGTGTCGGAGGAGTCGTCGAGAAGTGCCGTGGTCTGCTGCTCCGCGAGAGAGTCGGCGACCGACCTCACGTCGGACAGCACCTCGGTGGCGGCGTCGTAGGGGTTTTCGACGACGACCGCCTGATCGTAGGCGGGAGTCGGGTCGGAGGTCGTGAGCAGCGCCGTGATGTCATCCGAGCCGAGAGTGCCCTCGTCGGGGTCTTCTTCACGACCGGTCTTGTTGCGTCGCCACCAGGGCAGCACGTCGGGATCGTCGACCTTGTCGGCGTCGTCGATCGTCGCGGTGTCCTTCGACGGTTTCTCCGGGCGCTCGGCGTCGAACATCCAGGCGTACAGGTCGCCGAGGCGGGCGCCGATGCGGTTCGGGGGTGTCTTGGTGAGGATCAGGATGCTGAGCGCCGCGAGCAGCGAGAGCACGATGTACGCGGGGATGTCGGTGAGGTATGTCAACGGCTGTCCGACCAACCAGCCGAGCAGCCCGCCCGATTCACTGAGCGCGGGCATCCCCTGATTCGGATGGGGACGCGGGCCGGCGACATGGAAGATCCCCGCGAGCGCCAGGACGAACATTCCGAACCCGATCCCGATACGTCCGTTGTCGTGGACCGAGGAGGGATGACGGAACAGCCAGCCGGCGAGCATCAGAAGCAAGACCGGCATGATGAACGCAACGCGACCGACGAAGAGACCGACCGAATACGCGCTGATGTTCGCGGCGACCTCGTTGCCGATGAAGAACCACTCGTTGACCGCGCCGAGCACGGCGAGGAGCACGAGGAAGAACGGGAAGCCGTCGCGCCGATCGTCTTTCTCGAGGGTTTCCGGACCGAATGCGCGGAAGAGCCCGCCCACACCGTGCGCCAACCCGACCCAGGCCCGGACGGCGACAGGAGGCTTGTCGGCCTCGTCGATGTACTTCTTCGGAGCAGGCTGGGCCTTGGGAGCCGTCTGCCGCTTGGGGCGCGACGGTGCGCTGGTCGACGCGCGCTCTGTCTTCGTGGAACTCCTGGCCATGCTCTCACGTTACGTCCAACAGCCGACATTGCCGCGTAATGACGCGGCTTTCCACGGATCCGAGGGGGTGTGGGCTATGCGGTGCCGCGTGCCATCGTGTCGCGCGTCGCGCCCTGGCCCACCACGATGAACCCCTCGGCGCGGTAGAGGTTGCGCGCGAAGTTGTCCCGTTCGACGCTCAAGCTGATCCGCGCGTGCCCTTGGGAGCCCGCGAGCTGCACGACGCCGCGCAGCAAGGAGCGCCCGACTCCGCGTGCACGCCAGAGCGGGTGCACCCCGATGATCAGCTCCGGCACGGCGGCGGCGACGAACCCGAACCCCGGGGCATTCTGCGGGAGCACGCGATACCAGGCAGCGCCCACGGGCACCTCGTCCTCACCGGTGGCCACCAGCCCGTCGTCAGCCATGCGCTTCCACCCTGCGAGGTAGCGCCGATGGTCGACAGAGTTCAACACCTCATGCCGCGGACGCACTCCCCCGGCGCGCCAGTTCGCCGCCTCGACGAGCATGTCGCCGAGGAACATCGCATCCGTCTGCGCGGCCCTGCGAAGGGAGAAGCCCCTGTACATGACGCGAGCATAGGCCGACGGTGTTACATCGGCGTGACGGTCACCCGTGAGCGGGAGGAGGCTCCCCCGTCGTCACGCCTCGATGACGAGCGGCACGATCATCGGACGACGACGCAGCCGCTGGTTCACCCAGCGACCGATCGTGCGTCGCACGACCTGCGACAGCGCGTGGGTGTCGCGAACACCGTTGCCGGACGCCTCCTTGAGCGCCGCGACGATCTTCGGAGTGACGTCGTCGAACACCGAGTCGTCCTCGGCGACACCTCGCGCGTGGATCTCGGGGCCGGAGATGATGCGACCGGTACCGGCGTCCACGACCACGATCACGGAGATGAAGCCCTCCTCGCCGAGGATCCGACGGTCCTTGAGGTCGGCGTCGGTGATCTCGCCGACGGTGGAGCCGTCGACGTACACGAATCCGAGATCGAGCTGCCCGGTGACCTTCGCGACGCCGTCCCTGAGGTCGATCACGGTGCCGTTGGAGGCGATGATCGTGTTCTCTTCCGCGACCCCGGTGTCCTGCGCCAGCTTGGCGTTGGCGATGAGGTGTCGGTACTCGCCGTGCACGGGCAGGACGTTCTTCGGCTTCAGGATGTTGTAGCAGTAGATCAGTTCGCCGGCCGCGGCATGTCCGGAGACGTGCACCTTCGCGTTGGCCTTGTGCACGACGTTGGCGCCGAGCTTGGTCAGGCCGTCGATCACTCGGTAGACGGCGTTCTCATTGCCCGGGATGAGGCTCGAGGCGAGGATGACGGTGTCGCCCTCGCTGATCTCGATCGCGTGGTCCATGTTCGCCATGCGGCTGAGCACAGCCATCGGTTCGCCCTGGGAGCCGGTGGACATGTAGACGATCTGCTCGTCCGGCAGGTCGCGCGCCTTCTTGAAGTCGATGAGGACCCCGTCCGGCACCTTCAGGTAGCCGAGCTGCTCGGCGATCGTCATGTTGCGGACCATGCTGCGGCCGAGGAACGCGACGCGGCGGCCGTTGGCATGCGCGGCATCGATCACCTGCTGCACGCGGTGGACGTGGCTGGAGAAGCTGGCGACGATGACGCGACGAGGCGCCTTCGCGATCACCTGGTCGAGCACGGGACCGATCGAGCGCTCGGTGGGGGTGAACCCGGGGACATCGGCGTTGGTCGAATCGACGAGGAACAGGTCCACGCCCTCTTCACCGAGACGAGCGAACGCACGCAGGTCGGTGATCCGGCCGTCCAACGGCAGCTGATCCATCTTGAAGTCGCCTGTCGCGAGCACCATGCCGGCGGGGGTGCGGATCGCGACGGCGAGAGCATCCGGAATCGAGTGGTTGACCGCCACGAACTCGAGGTCGAACGGCCCGACCCGCTCCTCCTGGCCCTCCTTGACGGTGAGGGTGAAAGCCTTGATGCGGTGCTCCTTGAGCTTCGCCTCGACCAGAGCGAGCGTGAGCCCCGAACCGATCAGGGGGATGTCGCTCTTCAGGCGCAGCAGGTACGGAACCGCGCCGATGTGGTCTTCGTGACCGTGCGTGAGCACCACCCCGACGATGTCGTCGAGTCGGTCACGGATGGGCTCGAAGTCCGGAAGGATCAGGTCGACGCCGGGCTGGTGCTCCTCAGGGAAGAGCACACCGCAGTCGACGATCAGGATCTTCCCGTCGTACTCGAACATGGTCATGTTGCGACCGATCTCGCCGAGCCCGCCGATCGGGACGACCCTTAGGGTCCCTTCGTCGAGAGCGGCCGGTTCTACCAGGGGAATGGACATGCTGTCTCCTCAGTCGGACACTCCGCGCGTCCGTTCGTTCGTGGGGACGCGACCTAGCGCGTCGTGCCGTGCACCTTCGGCAGGGCACCGCCCGCGGCCGCATTGCGGTCGGGTCGGAAGTTCGAGAAGTCGGCACCGGGCACGTTCTGGACGAGGTCGAGCTCATCCTCGATGAGTGCGGCCTCCCATTCTTCGGGGCCGACCAGGGGAAGTCGGACGCGCGGGCTCGAGATACGGCCGAGCCCGTGCAGGATGTATTTGGCCGCGACGGTTCCGGGAACGTGCGTCATCACGGCGCGCACGAGCGGCTCGAGGCGCTTGTGCTCGGCTGTCGCGGTCGCGAGATCGCCCGCGTTGACCGCGTCGATGATCGTCCGGTAGGGCGCTGCAGCGACATTCGCCGTCACGCCGATGAGGCCGGTCGCCCCGATCGCGAGGTGCGGCAGCACGTTCGCGTCGTCACCGGAGAAGTACATCAGGTCGGTCTGGTTGAGCACGCGGCTCACCTCGGAGAAGTCGCCCTTGGCGTCTTTCACCGCGAGGATGTTCGGGTGCTTCGCGAGACGAAGGATGGTCTCGTACTTGATCGGCACACCGGTACGACCGGGGATGTCGTAGAGGATCACCGGGAGGTCGGTCGCGTCGGCGACCAGACGGAAGTGTGTCAGGATGCCGGCCTGCGTCGGCTTGTTGTAGTACGGCGTGACGATCATGATGCCGTCGGCGCCGGCCTTCTCGCTGGCCTTGTAGAGCTCGATCGCGTGGGCCGTCTCGTTCGAACCGCCGCCGGTGATGATCTTGGCACGGCCCGCGGAGACGGACTTTCCGACCTCGACGAGCTTGAGCTTCTCGGGGTCCGTCAGGGTCGATGTCTCGCCGGTCGTTCCCGTCACGACGATGCCGTCCGCTCCCGCGGTGATCACGTCATCGATGTGCTTCTCGACGGCGGGCCAATCGACTTCACCGTCGGCCGTCATCGGAGTGACGAGCGCGACGAGAACCTGTCCGAAAGGGTTGCCCGAGTGCGTCATAGACCCAGCGTATCGGTTCGACTCGCGCTCATGCGGACGCGGCGACGCGGATGACGTCTCCGCGGGCGACGTCTTTCCTGCCGCACAGCAGCACGCCGACTCCGTCGGTCAGACCGGAGAGGCGCGGCCTCGGCGGCGTCGTACTGCCGACGCAACTCGTTGGCGTCCTGTGCGTCGCTCTTCCTCCCGAACCAGCCCATTCCCCGATCCGACGGATCCAGCGGGCTCCGCCGTACGCTCGAAGGATGGGATGGGTCACGCGAGGCACCGAGACGAAGTACGAGGACCCCTGGATCCGAGTGCGAGAGGATCGGGTGATCGGTCCTGCCGGCAGGGACGGCATCTACGGCGTCGTCACGATGCAGCATCCCGCGGTCTTCATCGTCGCGGTGGATGACGAAGACCGCTTGTGCCTCGTCACCATCGACCGCTACACCGTGGGCACGACCATCGAGGTCCCCGCAGGAGGCAGCGACGGCGAGGACCCACTCGTCGCGGCGAGACGGGAGCTACGCGAGGAGACCGGTTTCGAGGCAGGTGAGTGGACACCCCTCGGCAGCATGCACGCGCTGAACGGCATCGCCGAGGCCACCGAGTACGTCTTCCTCGCACGGGAGCTTCGACCGCTCACTCGGGATGACGACGCAGCGAGCGTGAACGCTGCCGAGACCCAGGCGGAAGAAGGCATCCAAGGCGTCTCCTGGGTGCCGTTCGAGGATGTGCTGGGAATGATCGCCGACGGCAGCATCACCGATGGGGAGACGATCGCGGCCATCGCAAAGGCGGGGATCCTGCTCGGCCGATTCCGCTGACTTCTGCGGTCAGACGCGGCCTCGACGTGCCACGCCGGAGGTGAGCGGGCTCGGGAGGACGCGCGTCAGCGCCACGATCACTTTGTAGCGCAGTGAGGGCACCGAGACGGACTTGCCGCGAGCAGCATCGCGCAGACCGACGCGGACGACATCTCGCGCATTCAGCCACATGATGCCGGGGACCCCCTCCTGTCCGACCGCCAGCCCCATCCGCTCATGGAACGACGTGTGAGTGAAGCCGGGACACAACGCCGTGACGGAGACGCCGTCACGGCCGTACTCGGAATTCGCCCAGCGGCTGAAACCGATGAGCCACGCCTTGCATGCGGAGTACGTCGACCGAGTGATGAACCCGGCGACCGAGGCCACGTTGATGATGCGGCCCCCGCGTCCGCGCATGGTCTGCAGAGCCGCGTGCATCAGGCGCATCGATGCTTCGACGTGCACTCGCAGATGGCGCACCTCGTCGTCGATGTCGTTGTCGGCGAACTGCAGCGGAAGACCGAACCCGGCGTTGTTCACCAGGAGGTCGACGGGATCAGCCGTGTCGCGTAACCGCTCGGCGACTTTCTCGACCCCGGCCTCACCCGCGAGGTCGGCGGCGATGATCTCCACCGCGACACCGTAGTCGCGGCGCAGTTCAGCGCCCAGGGTCTCGAGTGCATCCTCCGACCTCGCCACGAGGACGAGATCGGCGCGACGTCGCGCGAGCTGACGCGCGAACTCCGCGCCCAATCCGGCGCTGGCACCGGTGATCAGTGCAGTGGGCATCAGCGCTCGTATCCGAGGAAGCGGTAGCGGACGCCCGTGCGGGAGGTGTGCCACTCCCCTTCGTCGACGAGCCGCCAGCCGGTCTTGGACGGTGCATACGCGTCGCCGTCGACCTCGAGATCGAGCTCGGTGACCTCCAGACGATCCGCATCACCGATCACCTGTCGGAAGATGTCCGCGCCGCCGATGATCCAGACCTTGTCGAGCCCGCGCACGGCTTCGGCGACGGTGGCCGCTCGGCGCGCGCCCCCTTCGGACCAGTCCTGCTGCCGAGTCACGACGATGTTGTCACGGCCCGCGAGAGGTCGGAAGCGATCCGGGAGCGAGTCCCAGGTCTTCCGCCCCATCACCACAGGTGCACCGAGGGTGACCTCCTTGAAGTGAGCCAGGTCTTCCGGCACGTGCCAAGGCATCCCGCCCTGAGCGCCGATGACGCCGCCTTCTGCTTCGGCCCAGATCAGCCCGACCCAGGTCATACCGCGACCGCCGCCCGGATCGGAGCATGGTGCTGATAGTTCTCCACGACGAAGTCCTCGTACCGGTAGTCGAGGATCGACTCCGGCTTCCGCGCGAATCGCAGCGTCGGATACTCGTAGGGCTCACGGCTGAGCTGCTCACGCACCTGCTCGACGTGATTGTCGTAGACGTGGCAGTCGCCGCCCGTCCATACGAAATCTCCGGGCTCGAGGCCGACCTGCTGAGCGATCATCATCGTGAGCAGCGCGTAGGAGGCGATGTTGAACGGCACGCCGAGGAACATGTCGGCGCTGCGCTGGTACAGCTGGCAGGAGAGCTTGCCGTCGGCGACGTAGAACTGGAACAGGGCGTGGCAGGGGGCCAGGGCCATGTCGGGGATGTCCGCGGGGTTCCAGGCCGAGACGATGAGCCGTCGGGAGTCGGGCGCGCGCCGGATCTGCTCGATCACCTCGGAGAGCTGGTCGATGCTCCCTCCATCGGGCGTCGGCCACGAGCGCCACTGCACCCCGTAGACCGGCCCCAGGTCGCCGGATGCATCGGCCCACTCGTCCCAGATCGTGACGCCGTTCTCGCGAAGCCAACCGACGTTGGAATCGCCCTGCAGGAACCAGAGGAGTTCGTACGCGATGGATTTGAAGTGCACACGCTTGGTGGTGATGAGCGGGAAACCCTTCGACAGGTCGAAGCGGATCTGTCGCCCGAAGACGCTCGTCGTGCCCGTCCCTGTGCGATCGGACTTGTGCGTGCCCGTCTCGAGGACGTCGCGGAGCAGATCTTCATAAGGAGTCGGGACGGCTGCGCTCATGAGAGCCACGATACCGTCACCCTCGCCCCCGCGGGCGGATGAGCGGCTGTGCACTGGGCGTTCGTCATGGTCGGAAACATCGACACCTGGACCCCACAGCACGACATATTCTCGATCCATGTCGCCCGTGCTCGCTCTGGGAACCGCCGCCGCACTCCTCGTCCTCGCGACGGTCATCGGCATCGTGCTGCGCCGCCGCGACGGACGACGGCGCGACGGCGGCGCCCTCTACTTCGACCCCGCGGACGCGGCCGCAGGGGAACTCGGGTCTCGCGCGACGCTGGTGCAGTTCAGCACCGAGATGTGCACTCGGTGTCCGCAGGTGAGACGGCTCCTCGACGCTTACGTGGCCGATAGCGACGGGCTCCGCCATGTGGAGGTGGATCTGACGCACCGTCCGGATCTCTCGTCGCGCTACAAGGTGCTGCAGACGCCGACGACATTCGTCGTCGACCGGTCCGGTGCCGTCCGCGCCCGATTCCGCGGCGTCCCGCACCGGCATGCCCTCACCGAAGCCCTCGCCGCCGTCTGAGCGGAAAGACTGGAGACCCATGAGCACTCCCACAGGCATCGACCCCCGAGGCCCTCGCTTCGCCGCTGCCATCACCGCAGTCCTGCTGCTGGTGGCCACTTTCCTGGCGCTCATCGGCATCTCGACCGCGCGGCTCCCCGGTACGTGGTTCGCGTTCTCGTCGTCAGCCGACTTCGCGTTCGTCGGCGGCAGCACCTGGGCGATAAAGGGCGCGTCCATCGCACAGCGCGCACTGGACCCGGGCTTTCTCGTCGCGGTCGGCATCGCTCTGCTGTTCCTGTGGGGCGTTGCCGCACCGCGGACAGCTCCCTGGGCTGCGGCCTTCCGCACGCTCGTCCGACCACGCCTGAAACCGCCGACCGAGCTCGAAGACCCGCGTCCGCCGCGGTTCTCACAGGGTGTCGGGTTGTTCGTCGTCGGCATCGGACTCGTGCTGCACCTCGCGGGCGTTCCGTGGGCACTCCCCGTCGCCACGGCGGCTGCTTTCGTCGCCGCCTTCCTCAATGCCGCCTTCGCGTTCTGCCTGGGCTGCCAGCTCTACCTGCTGCTGCAGCGCGCAGGCCTCGTCGGCAGAGAAGCCGCCACCTGAGGACTGTTCCCCGGTGGCCGGGCTCTCGCTAGGCTGACCACGAGCCGACGCTGCGCCCGCAGTGCGAGAACCGGAGGAATCATGCCCGTCACCAGCGAAGCCGCCAGCACCTGGACCGGATCGCTCATGGAGGGATCCGGTACCGTCGCGTTCTCGTCGTCGAACCTCGGTACCTTCCCGATCAACTGGAAGGCGCGCAGCGAAGGCAGCGACACCACCACCACACCGGAAGAGCTCATCGCCGCCGCGCACGCATCCTGCTTCAGCATGGCGCTCTCGCACGCCCTCGCCGAGAACGGGACTCCACCGGAGCGTGTCAACACGACGGCATCGGTCACGTTCAAGCCCGGCGTCGGCATCACCGGCAGCCACCTCAACGTCAACGCCACCGTCCCGAATCTCACGCCTGAGGCGTTCCAGGAGATCGCGAACGATGCCAAGACCGGCTGCCCCGTGTCTCAGGCGCTCGCGGGTATCGAGATCACCCTCGAGGCCACACTCGCCTGATCGCACCGTCAGGGGCTGAATACACCGTCAGGGTCAGCGCCGCGCGAGGTGGATCGCCTCGCGGATGCTGGCCCTGGCGTCCTTCCGACGGCCCGCTGCATCCTGGACTACGCCCAACCGGTAGCGCGCACGCCAGTCGTCACCCGCTGCATCCGCCTCGGCGGTGTACCGCGCGATGAGCGGATCGGCATCGGCGCGGGCGATCCGTCCGCTGGGCGTCAGTTCGGTCTCGACCGGCGGCATCCCACCTTCCGCGTCGAGAAGACGTCCAAGCCGGTCGGCTCCGAAGCCGAACATCATCTCGCGGATGAGTGCCCAGGCTCCGATCGGCGCCAGGACGAGAAGCGTGATCCCCATGCCGATAGACACAGGCGTCCCGACCGACATGAACATCACGGCGAGCCAGATCGCGACCGCGAGATAGACGAGCAGCGCCGCGGCCATCAGCGCGACGCCGATACGCGACATCATGACCGGATGCCGATATCGATCATGTGCTCGAGACCGATGAACACGCCTGTCGCGTTCAGTGCGAACGGCACGGAGAGTCGGATCCCCGGAGCGTAGGCGAGCGCCGAGTCGACCGTGTCGTGTGTGAAGGTGAGCGACTCGCCGGGACCGGAAAGGATGACATCCTGCTTGGCGACGACGCCGGGACGCCGCAGCGAGTGGATGGGCACGCTGCCGACCTGCTGCCCGCGGGCGCGCTGATCGGCGTGCGGCGCACTGACCGGGCCCTGCTCCGCGCGAGCGGCAGCGATCAACTCCGCGGTACGAACGGCGGTGCCGCTCGGGGAATCGATCTTGGTCTCGCGGTGCGCCTCGATGATCTCCGCCGATCCGAAGAAGGGCGCAGCGGCTGCCGCCAAGGCGGACCCGAGGACCGACCCCAGCGAGAAGTTGGGGATGAACACCGCACCCGTGCCGGCGGCCTCGACGAGGGGACGCACGAGGGCGATCCGCTCGGCGGACCAACCCGAGGTCGCGACCAGCACATTGATGCCGCGCTCGACCGCGGCGCGGACGACCTCGATGCTCACCTGCGGCGTCGATGCGTCGACCACCAGGTCGGCGCCGTCGAGTTCGGAGAGATCGCTGGAGGAAGTCAGCACACGGCTGACCTCGAAGCCCTCGAGATCATCGATCACCGCACCGATGATCGTGCCGAGCTTCCCGGTTCCGCCGACGAGTGCTACCTGCGTGGTCATGCGTCCAGTCTATTTCGCGGGCGACGGAGTCCGGCCGGGGGCGCGCGGGGCCGACACGCAGTCGTCCGCTGCGAGCGGTCGACTCAGACCAGGAGAGCGTCGGGGATACCCGTTCGCAGTTCCACGGGAAGGTGACCTGTGTCGTTGTGGGTGAGCAGCGTCCACGGCCGCCCCTGCTTCTGCGCGATCACCGTCAGGCCGCAGTGCGACTGGTTGAGAGTCATCCACCGCCACTCCGGTGCGGCGAGGACTTCACGGACGAACCAGGAGATCACGAAGTTGTGCGTGATGAGCACCTCGTGCACGTCACCGGTCTTGCGCACAAGGAACTCGTTCACAGCGTCGGACATCTGCGCCCGGCCGGCTTCGATCTCGGCCTCGGTGACGGAACCGAAGAACGGCTCGAACACGGAGGGCGTCTCCTCGGTCATCCCGGTGGGCACGCAGTCGAAGAGCAGTGCGGTCGGCTCCGGGTCGACCGACGGCAGACGGGCCGCGATCGCACGAGCCGTCTCGTTCGCACGCAGCAGCGGCGAGTGCCAGACGGCATCGAGAGGAAGCCCGGACAGGCGATCGGCGATCAGCTCAGCCTGACGCTGCCCCCTCGGCGAGAGGGGCCCGTCGGCGAGACCGTGCTCGGCATCCTGATGTTCACCGTGTCTGACCAGATATATGTAATGCGTCACAAATCGCTCGCTTCATCGCCAGCATCCGCCGGACCTCCCTTCCACCCTATGTCACGGGCGGAAGGATGCTCAGTTTCCCGCCCGGGTGAGGTCGGAGACCTGACTGCGCGAAAGGGAGATCCCGGCTCCCTGCATGAGCTCATCGACGTGATCGCTCGCGAACGCGTTCACGATGGGGGCGGCGATCGTGCGTTGGGCGAGCAGCCACGCCACGGAGACCGCCGCGACCGGAGCGCTCACCTCCTCGGCGACTTGATCGAGTGCGCGCAGAATCTTGATCCCCCGGCGGTTCAGATGCCCGCGCAGCTGCTCGCCCCGCACGCCCCGTGAGGTGAGCGCCTTACTGCGGTGGCGACCGGAGAGGAACCCGTGCTCGAGCGCGTGCGACGGAGTGACGGCGAGGTTCTGCGCGCCGGCCACGAGTCGGAGGTCACCTTCGAAGGGCTGCCGGCGGATGAGGTTGTACGGTGCGTCGATCACCTGGATGCGCGGGTAACCTGCCGAAGCGAGGATCCGGGCTTCGACGAGTCGTTCCGGCGCGAAGCCGAACGCGCCGATCGCGCCGATCTTGCCGGCCTCCGTCATCCATTCGACGGTCGCCAACGTGTCTTCGAGGTTGGTGGTCGCGTCGAGAGTGGCGTCGAGGTAGAGCACATCGATGCGGTCGATGCCGAGCCGCGTCAAAGAACCCTCCACCGCACGGACGAGGTTGACCGAGCCGAGGCCGGGGTTGTCGGCGTGTGCACCGATACGGACGCTCACGAGGCTGCGTTCACGCTGACCGCGCGAACGCAGCCACTGTCCGATGATGTGCTCGCTGCGCCCGCCGGAGAAGCCGTCGGCGGTGTGGATCGCGTTTCCACCGAACTCCACGTAGCGGTCGAGGATGCCGTGGCTGGTTTCGAGATCGACGTTCCAGCCGAACTCGGCGGCGCCCAGCATCAGTGGGAACGTCTCGAAGCCCGTCTCGCCGAGGGCGACACGGATGGTCTCTCCTATGCCGGGCCCGACGATCGGGATGGGAGCGGAGGGATGCTCGGCAGCGCCCTGCTGGGCGCGCTCTTCCGACGCTCCTGCGCCTACGCTGAACAACCGCATACTCTCTCACCCCCGCGTCGATCGGTGCGTGCCGACCTGCGTACCTGCTGGATCTGCACCCCCCGGTGCGTACTTCGAGGGTAGGCGAATTCGCCGAACGTCCTGACCAATCCAGGGAACGGCGCGGAAACGCCTGATAACGATTTGGTCACACCGCGGTACGACAGAACCCGGGCCCCTTCTGACCGAAGAGACCCGGGTTCCGGTTCGAACCTTGCGCTTACTCGGCGGCGGCGTCCCCTGCAGGAGCAGCTTCCGCAGCCGGAGCGTCGTCGAGGACGGGCTCGAGCGAGAGCTTGCCGCGGTCGTCGATCTTCGTGATCTTCACGAGAATCTTCTGGCCGACCGAGAGCACGTCGTCGACGTTCTCGACCCGCTTGCCACCGGCGAGCTTGCGCACCTCGGTGACGTGCAAGAGGCCGTCCTTGCCCGGGAGCAGCGAGACGAACGCACCGAAGGTGGCGATCTTCACGACGGTGCCGAGGAACTGCTCCCCGACCTCCGGGTTGGTGGGGTTGGCGATCGCGTTGACCTGGGCACGGGCGGCCTCGGCCGAGGGGCCGTCGGTCGCGCCGATGTAGACGGTGCCGTCCTCCTCGATGGAGATCTGCGCACCGGTCTCGTCCTGGATCGCGTTGATCGTCTTGCCCTTCGGGCCGATCAGCTCGCCGATCTTGTCGACGGGGATCTGCACGCTGATGACGCGAGGCGCGGTAGGCGCCATCTCGTCCGGAGCGTCGATCGCCGCGTTCAGGACGTTGAGGATCGTCAGACGTGCGTCGCGGGCCTGCGTCAGCGCACCCGCCAGAACCTGCGTCGGGATGCCATCGAGCTTGGTGTCCAGCTGGATGGCCGTGACGAACTCGCTGGTTCCGGCGACCTTGAAGTCCATGTCTCCGAGAGCGTCTTCCGCACCCAGGATGTCGGTCAGCGCCGCGTAGCGGGTCTCACCGTTGACCTCATCGGACACGAGCCCCATGGCGATGCCGGCGACGGGAGCGCGCAGCGGCACACCCGCGTTCAGCAGCGACAGGGTCGACGCGCAGACGGAACCCATCGAGGTGGAGCCGTTGGAGCTGAGCGCCTCGGACACCTGACGGATCGCGTACGGGAACTCCTCGCGGCTCGGCAGCACCGGCACGAGAGCGCGCTCGGCGAGGAAGCCGTGCCCGATCTCGCGACGCTTCGGCGAACCCACGCGGCCGGTCTCACCGGTCGAGTAGGGCGGGAAGTTGTAGTGGTGCATGTAGCGCTTGCTCGTCACGGGCGACAGCGAGTCGATCTGCTGCTCCATCTTGAGCATGTTCAGCGTGGTGACGCCCAGGATCTGGGTCTCACCGCGCTGGAAGATCGCGGAGCCGTGCACGCGCGGGATGACCTGCACCTCGGCGTCGAGCGGACGGATGTCCGCCAGGCCACGGCCGTCGATGCGGGCACCCTCGGTGAGGATGCGTCCACGGACGATCTTCTTCGTGACCGACTTGTACGCGGCGGAGAATTCCAGCGGTGCCGCGGCCGGGAGCGAACCCGCCTCGGTGGCCTCGATGAGCTCGGCCTTGACGCGATCCTTGATCGCGTCGTCAGCGGTCTGACGCTCGACCTTGTCGGCGATCTGGTAGACATCGCTGAGCTCGGCGAAAGCGCGCTCGGAGACGAAGCTGTAGACCTCGTCGCTGTACGCGGGGAAGACCGGGTAGACGCCCGGCTCCTTCGACGCGGTCGCCGCGAGCTCGGCCTGAGCCTTGACGAGCTGAGCGATGAACGGCTTCGAGGCCTCGAGGCCCTGAGCGACGATCTCTTCGTTCGGCTTGGTGGCGCCGGCCTTGATGAGGTTCCAGCTGCCCTCGGTGGCTTCGGCCTCGACCATCATGATGGCGACGTCTTCCGTGCCATCGGCCTTGGTGACGACGCGACCGGCGACGATCAGGTCGAACACAGCCTCGGAGACCTGCTCAGCGGTCGGGAACGCGACCCACTGGTCAGCGTGGTCACCCTGGCCGGGGATGAACGCGAGGCGCACACCGGCGACGGGACCGGAGAACGGCAGACCCGAGATCTGAGTCGACGCGGATGCGGCGTTGATCGCGAGAGCATCGTAGAACTCGCCCGGAGCGATCGACATCACGGTGATGACGACCTGGACCTCGTTGCGCAGACCGTCGACGAACGACGGACGCAGCGGGCGGTCGATCAGACGGCAGACGAGGATCGCCTCGGTGGAGGGACGACCCTCACGACGGAAGAACGAGCCGG
>Ga0160464_100539_pt1 | contig 26127 bp, 26 predicted proteins | sample HID1971I_E11MG_FD_108275 | JGI IMG/M metagenome (GOLD analysis project Ga0160464, IMG submission 108275) | Enriched millipede-associated microbial communities from UW Madison campus, WI, USA - HID1971I_E11 MG | ecosystem: Host-associated > Arthropoda: Insects > Digestive system > Unclassified ... | reverse complement strand
GGAAGGCACGCGTCTCGCCCGCGACCCATCGGGCACGCCGATCAAGGCATCCGACGTCACTCTCGGCAGCGCGTTCCATGTCATCCCCGAGAACCTCCACGAAGCGGAGCACGTCCTCAACGAGAAGGCCAAGGCGATCGTGCTGCTCATGCGGCTCAAGCCGGAAGACCTCGTCGAGGAGGAGTCCAAGAAGGACTGGTCCTACGACGGCATCGTCGCCTACTCCAAGGTCTGCACCCACGTCGGATGCCCTGTGGCTCTGTACGAGCAGCAGACCCACCACCTGCTGTGCCCGTGCCACCAGTCGCAGTTCGACGTCACGGACCACGCAAAGGTCATCTTCGGCCCGGCGGCACGTCCGCTGCCGCAGCTGCCCATCACCGTCGATGACGAGGGCTACCTGGTCGCACGCAGCGACTTCAAGGAACCCGTCGGCCCGAGCTTCTGGGAGCGCCATTGAGCACCGCAACGCTGTCCAAAGAGGACAAAGACACCAAGGCGCCCCTCGGCGGTCGCTTCGTCGGTGCCGCGTCGAACTACATCGATGAGCGCACCAGCCTCTCCGGCTTCGTCAAGGAGCTCGGACGGAAGATCTTCCCCGACCACTGGTCGTTCATGCTCGGCGAGATCGCGCTGTGGAGCTTCGTGGTCGTGTTCCTCTCCGGAACCTTCCTGACGTTCTTCTTCCAGGCATCCATGGTCGAGACCCACTACACCGGCGCATACGCCCCGATGCGTGGTATCGAGATGTCCGCGGCACTCGAGTCGTCGCTGCACATCTCCTTCGATCTGCGTGGTGGCCTCCTGGTCCGCCAAATCCACCACTGGGCGGCGCTGGTGTTCATCGCCGGCATCGGCGTGCACATGCTCCGCGTGTTCTTCACCGGTGCATTCCGCAAGCCGCGTGAGCTCAACTGGGTGATCGGGTTCATCCTCTTCATCCTCGCGATGGCTGAGGGCTTCACCGGCTACTCGCTTCCCGACGACCTGCTCTCGGGCAACGGTCTGCGCATCATCGACGGCATGATCAAGGGTCTCCCCCTGATCGGCACCTGGACCTCTTTCCTCCTCTTCGGCGGAGAGTTCCCCGGTACCGACATCGTCGGCCGCCTGTACACGCTGCACATCCTGTTGCTGCCGATGCTCGTGATCGCGCTGATCGTGGTGCACCTGATGCTCATGATCATCAACAAGCACACCCAGTTCGCCGGCCCCGGCCGCACGAACGACAACGTCGTCGGCTACCCGATGATGCCGGTGTACATGTCGAAGATGGGCGGCTACCTGTTCATCGTCTTCGGCACCATCGTGCTGATCGCGACCTTCTTCCAGATCAACCCGATCTGGAACTACGGGCCGTACGACCCGTCCCCCGTCTCCGCCGGCACGCAGCCCGACTGGTACATCGGCTTCGCCGACGGCGCCCTGCGCCTGGCACCGTCGAACTGGGACATCGTCTTCCTCGACCACACCTGGTCGTTCGGCATCATCGCGCCGGTCCTGGTCCTCGGTCTCTTCATCGTGGCCGTCGCGATCTACCCCTTCATCGAGGCGTGGGTCACGGGCGACAAGCGCGAGCACCACATCGCTCAGCGTCCGCGCAACGCGGCGACGCGCACGGCGATCGGTGTCGCCGGTGTCATCTTCTACGCGGTCCTGTGGGCTGCGGCATCGTCCGACCTCATCGCGACGCACTTCATGCTCACGATGGAAGGTGTCATCCACACGCTGCAGGCGCTGCTCTTCCTCGGACCGATCCTCGGTTACTTCGTCACCAAGCGCATCTGCATCGCGCTGCAGAAGAAGGACCGCGAGATCGTGCTGCACGGCTTCGAGTCGGGCCGCATCGTCCGGCTCCCGGGCGGCGAGTTCATCGAGGTGCACCAGCCCGTCGACAAGTACGACCGCTGGAAGCTCATCGATGTCGATGCCTACGAGCCCCTCGTGGTGCGTCCGAACGCCAAGGGTCGTATCCCGTGGACGGAGAACCTCCGCTCCTCGATCTCCCGTTGGTTCTTCGAGGACCGCCTCGCACCGCTCACGCAGGCCGAGGTCGAGGCGGCAGACGCTCACCAGCACCACGTCACAGCTCACAACGACGAGACCGAGGCCGCAGAGATCCAGGGCGCTCACGAGCGCGCAGGATTCCCCGATGCCCCGCTCACGGTCGATGAGACGCACGTCGACGAGACGCCGAACACCCCCAGCACGGTCATCGCGACCGAGCCGGTGAAGAAGCCTCGCAAGAAGTCGGAGGAGGGCGAGTAGTCGCCACTCCCCCACTGATGAAGGCCTCGTCCACGCGGACGGGGCCTTTATCGTTAGTACCCGAATGAGAGGATCCAACCATGTCATCCGCCGTCGAGCTGATCCGCGCCACGTCCCTCGCCGACGCTCCCTATGCCTATGCCGCGACCGCACCCGCGGGTTCGCGACTCATCTTCCTCGCCGGAGCCTGCCCTCTGAATGACGACGGGACGACCGCGGCACCGGGCGACTACGCGGCGCAGGCTGCCAGATGCGTGGAGACGCTCGAAGAGGCTCTGCACGTCGCCGGCGCGACCTTGACCGACGTCATCAGCACGAGGGTACTGGTGGCCTCCTCCGCTCAGGCAGACCTCGTCACGGCCTGGGATGTCATCCACGCCGCTTTCGGCTCGCACGACGTCCCCAGCACGCTCCTGGGCGTGACTGTCCTCGGCTACGACCACCAACTCGTGGAGATCGAAGCGATCGCCGCCGTCGCCGACTGATCATGGTGACCTCCGTACGTCCGGCCACTCCGGCCGATGATGAGGCGACCGAGCAGATCGAAGTCGCCGCCGACGCTCTGCTCATCGAACGCTTCGGCGCCGTCGATTGGCCTCCCCCGACGCCCCCGCAGGAGCGCTCGTCGGCTCCGGGATTCGTCCTCGTCGCCGAGCACACCAGCGAAGGCGGCACGATCCCGGCCGTCGTCGGATTCGTGCATGTCCTTGAGCTGGAGGGCCACGCTCATCTCGAGCAGCTCTCCGTCCTTCCCGCGTTCGGACGCCGCGGCATCGGCCGTGGACTCGTCGAGGCCGCGCTCGCTGAGGCGCGTCGTCGCGGTCATCCTGAGATCACGCTCCGCACCTATGTCGATGTGCCGTGGAACGCCCCGTTCTACGGCTCGTGTGGCTTCGTGACGAGCGAGCCGGACACACCGCTGCTCAAAGGCCTCGTGCACGTCGAAACGGCTCTGGGACTCTTCGAGTACGGCCCCCGCGTGCAGATGACGGCTGTCCTCTGACCGACGTCCAGGTCGGCGATGGGCGTCCGGTGCTTCCGCGTTGACGGCAATCGAACGCTGACCGACAGGAATCCGCTGGGGACGAGACAGCGCCCCGGCCTAGTCTGAGAGCATGATCGATCGCACCGACTTCTACGCGGCCAAGCTGACCTACGAGACGGACCCCAGCGACGTTCACGCCGCGCTCGAGGCCGGCGAGAACATCATCGTCGTCGATGTGCGCTCCGACGAAGCCTGGGCCCAGGGCCGGGTCGCTGGTGCCGCGCACATGCATTACAGCGAGATCGCTTCTCGCGCGCCGTCCGAGGTGCCGGAGAACGCTGACGTCGTCGTCTACTGCTGGAGCCCCGGGTGCAACGCCGGCGCGAAAGGTGCACTCGAGTTCGCCCGCCTCGGATACAGGGTCCGCGAGATGATCGGCGGCTTCGAGTACTGGGTCAGGGAGGGATACGCCGTGGAAGACGCCGACGGCATCCACCATCGTCCCGTGGATCCGCTGACTGGTATCGCACGCATCCGTACACGCGCCTGAGTCCAGCTCGTCAGCACACGAAGAAGGCCCCCGGACGAATCCGGGGGCCTTCTTCAGTGCCGCTGTGTGTCAGCGGGCGAAGTTGCCGCGGTAGTACTCGTACACCCAGCCGACGATCGCGACGACGAAGATCGCGAGGCCGATCGGCAGGAGGAAATGTCCGACCGCGAGGCCGACGACGAAGACTCCCGCCGAGGCCGCGAGAACGATCGGCCACCAGGACCACGGGCTGAACTCGCCGAGCTCCGGGTCACCGTCATCGATGTCGGAGGTCAGAATGTCTTCCGGCAGCTCGCCCCGCTGCGCCTTGTGCGTGCGATCGAGGTAGAACGCGATCATCGCTGCCATGAAGGCTGCGAAGAACAGAGCGACCGTGCCGACCCACTCGATCCGCATAGCGAAGTTGTCGTTCGGAGTGGCCAGGATGTGCCAGCCGGTGTAGACGACTCCGACGAGGGCGAAGAACGCCGTCAGGATCCACCAGAGAATGACGTTGTCGCGCATGACTTAGTGGGCCTCTCGCTCGCCGGGAGCAGTCGTAGCGAACTCCGCGGCCTCCGGGTGATTCAGATCGAACGCAGGACGCTCGCTGCGGATGCGCGGGATCGATGTGAAGTTGTGGCGCGGGGGCGGGCACGACGTCGCCCACTCGAGCGATCCGCCGTAGCCCCACGGGTCGTTGACCGTGACCTTCGGAGCCTTGCGGGCGGTGATCCACACGTTCAGGAAGAACGGCAGCATCGAGGCGCCGAGGATGATCGCACCGATCGTCGAGACCTGGTTCTGCCAGGTCCAGCCGTCGGCCTCCGAGTAGTCCGCGTAGCGGCGCACCATGCCGTCGACGCCCAGCCAGTGCTCGAGGAGGAACGTCATGTGGAAGCCGATGAACAGCAACCAGAAGTGCACGTACCCGAGGCGCTCGTTCAGCATGCGTCCGGTCCACTTCGGCCACCAGAAGTAGAAGCCCGCGAACATGGCGAACACCACGGTACCGAACACCACGTAGTGGAAGTGGGCGACGACGAAGTAGGAGTCGGACAGGGCGAAGTCCAGGGGCGGAGCCGCGAGGATGACGCCGGTCAGACCGCCGAAGACGAACGACACGAGGAATCCGAGGGCGAAGACCATCGGGGTCTCGAAGGTCACGGACCCTCGCCAGAGCGTGCCGATCCAGTTGAAGATCTTCACACCCGTCGGCACAGCGATGAGCATCGTCATCAGCGCGAAGAACGGCAGCAGGACCGAGCCCGTCACGTACATGTGGTGAGCCCACACCGCGACCGAGAGCGCTGCGATGGCGATCGTCGCGTAGACCAGGGTCTTGTATCCGAAGATCGGCTTGCGGCTGAAGACCGGGAAGATCTCGGAGACGATGCCGAAGAACGGCAGCGCGATGATGTACACCTCGGGGTGACCGAAGAACCAGAACAGGTGCTGCCAGAGCAGGACACCACCGTTCGCCGGGTCATAGATGTGCGCACCCAGGATGCGGTCTGCGGCGGCGGCGAAGATGGCTGCGGCGAGCACCGGGAACGCCATCAGGATCAGCAGGCTCGTGATGAGCGTGTTCCACGAGAAGATCGGCATGCGCCACATGGTCATACCGGGCGCGCGCATCGTGATGATCGTCGTGATGAAGTTGACGGCACCCAGGATCGTTCCGAAACCGGAGATGCCGAGTCCGACCATCCAGAGGTTTCCACCGGCACCCGGCGAGAACGATGCTCCCGCGAGCGGCTGATAGGCGAACCATCCGAACGATGCCGCACCCTGCGGGGTGAGGAAGCCGGCGACAGCGATCGTGGAGCCGAAGAGGAAGAGCCAGAAGGCGAAGGCGTTCAGACGCGGGAAGGCGACGTCGGGAGCACCGATCTGCAGCGGCAGGATGGCGTTGGCGAAGCCCGCGAACAGCGGCGTCGCGAACATCAGCAGCATGATCGTGCCGTGCATCGTGAAGAGCTGGTTGTACTGCTCCTTGGTCGGGATGATCTGCATTCCCGGCGCGAACAGTTCGGCACGGATGACGAGTGCCATCACGCCGCCGAGCAGGAAGAACATCACCGAGGCGATCAGGTACATGTAGCCGATGGTCTTGTGGTCGGTGGAGGTGATCCACTTGACGACGATGTTGCCCTTCTGCTCGACACGCGAGGAGCTCATGAGAGCGGCCTGACGGGCGGGCAGAGTGGTCGGACGCGACCGTGGGGTCTCGTCGGTACGGGGAGCTTCTGTGGTCGACATGACTTACTCCCCTCCTTCCTCTGTGTCGGTCTTCGGGGTGGTCCCCGGGAAGTTCGAGAGACGGTCGTAGGCGTTCGTGATGTCGCCGGTGTTGCCCTTCTCCTCGAGCGATGCGAGGTAGGAGTCGTACTCGCTCTGCGAGACGACCTTCACGTTGAAGAGCATCATCGAGTGGTACTCACCGCACAGCTCGGCGCACTTGCCGGCGTACTCGCCCTCACGGGTCGGGATGAACGACCAGGAGTTGTCCTTCCCGATGAACATGTCCTTCTTGTAGAGGAAGTCGATGATCCAGAAGGAGTGGATGACGTCACGCGACTGAAGGTTGATCGTCACCTTCTTGTCGACGGGCAGCACCAGCGTCGGCAGCTGCGCCTGGTCGATGTTGCCGTCCTTGTCGGGCTGGGCCTGGATGCCCATGGTCCACACGGCGTCGGACTTGTCCTTCTCATCGCCGTCGTACTGGAAGTCCCACGCCCACTGCTTCGCGATGGCGGTGATCTCCACGTCGGGCTCGTCCCACTTGGCCTCGATCTCGGACTGATCCCGGGCGGTGAAGAAGAACATGCCCAGCACGAGGATGAGCGGCACGATCGTGTAGAAGATCTCGATCGGCATGTTGTACCGCATCTGCACCGGCAGACCGGTCTGGCCCTTGCGACGACGGTAGGCGATCGCGGCCCAGGCCATCAGACCCCAGGTGATGATGCCGACAGCGAGAAGCACGATCCAGGAGTTGACCCAGAGTGAGGAGACACGCTCGGTCTGGTTGGTGGCTGCGGGACCACCCTCCACGAAGCCCGGAAGAAAGCCGTTCAGCTCGGTGGGAGAGCATCCCGCCAGGGCCAAGGCTGCCGCAACTCCCACAGGGAGGGCGGCCCAACGAAGGCTGCGTTTCGAGGGCACGATGCACCTTTCAGATCGCGAACAGAGCACACCCAAGTCTAGGGCAACCTCACACCTGATTCATGCCATCCACGCAGGTTCCGGAACCAGAACGGCCACCGTCACCAGTGGTGACGGTGGCCGAGTGAGCAGAGCGAGGATCAGTGGAAGCTGTCTCCGCAGGCGCAGCTGCCTGCCGCGTTGGGGTTGTCGATCGTGAACCCCTGCTCGGAGATCGTGTCCTTGAAGTCGATCGCCGCACCGTCGAGGTACGGGACGCTCATGTTGTCGATGATCACCTCGACGCCGTCGAAGTCGACCGTCTCGTCGCCCTCGAGGTAGCGCTCGTCGAAGTAGAGCTGGTAGATCAGGCCCGAGCATCCGCCGGGCTGCACGGCGACACGCAGTCGCAGATCGTCGCGGCCCTCCTGCTCGAGGAGGTTCTTCACCTTCGTGGCGGCAGCGTCGGTCAGGGTGACGCCGTGTGCGCGGGTGGTCTCTGGGGAGAGTGTGGTGTCGCTCATGTCGCTCCTTGTGACGGGCCGCAGGTGCACGGCTTCTCGGACGATTCTACCGCCGCTGATCCTGAGAGGCTCAGAGTTGCGTCTCATTCGTTCGCGCCAACAGCAGCGCCTCGGTCGCGACCGCATGGCGGAAGGTGTCGAGGTGCAGCGACTCGTTCGGGCTGTGCGCGCGGGAATGCGGGTCCTCGACGCCGGTGACCAGGATCTGCGCGGCCGGGAACTCCCGCACCAGATCGGCGATGAACGGGATCGATCCGCCCACGCCGAGATCGACGGGGGGCACTCCGTAGCCGTCGCGCATCGCGTCGCGGGTCAGCGCGACAGCCCAGCCGCTGGTGTCCACGAGGAAGCCGTCGCCGAGGTCGACATCCGAGAAGGTGAGCTCGGCACCGAACGGAGCGTGGGCGCGGAGATGGCGCTCGAGGGCGTCGTACGCCTCCTGGCCGGTCTGCCCGGGAGCGACGCGAGCGCTGATGACGACGGTGACCTCGGGCAGCAGAGTGTTGGAGGCCGCCGCCACGCTCGTGGCATCGATCCCGATCACGGTGACCGACGGCTTGTTCCAGATGCGGCTGAGGATCGTGCCGTCGCCGATCGGCGTGGTGCCGGGCAGGAGCCCTGCCTCGTCACGGAGCGTCTCCTCGGTGTAGTCGGGGGTGGGCGCATCGCGCTCGGTCATCCCTGCGACCGCTACCGAACCGTCGGCGTTCCACAGCGTGGACAGCAGCGTGACGGTCGCCATCATCGCGTCGGGCACGGCGCCACCGAACATCCCCGAGTGCGAGGCGTGGTCCAGAGTGCGCACGCGCAGCGTGAAGCGCGCATTGCCGCGGAGGGAGACGGTGAGACCGGGAGTGATCGAGTCCCAGTTGCCGGAGTCCGCCACCACGATGGCGTCGGCGCGGAGAGCTTCCTTGTTGTCGGAGAGGAACTGGGCGAACGATCGGGACCCGTACTCCTCCTCCCCCTCGATGAACATCGCGATGCCGAGGTCGAGGTCATCGCCGAGCACCGCGCTCACCGCGCGGATCGAGGCGATGTGCGACATGATCCCCGCCTTGTCGTCCGCAGCCCCGCGTCCGTAGAGCCGCCCGTCGCGCACCGTCGGCTCGAACGGCGGGGTCTCCCACAGAGCGTCGTCCCCGGGAGGCTGCACGTCGTGGTGCGCATAGAGCAGGATGGTGGGCTTGCCGTTGCGGGCCGCACGCGTGGCGAGCACCGCCGGCTGCCCCTGCTCGTCGGTGCCCGGGATCGCGGCACGGAGGATGCGCACCTCCTCGAACACGCCGGTGTTCGTTGCCAGTGCGGCGACGGCCTCCGCGCTGCGCTCCAGCTGGGTCTGATCGAACGCGGGCCAGGCCATCCCCGGAATACGCACGAGGTGGCCGAGATCCGACAGCGCGGAAGGGATTCCGGTCGCCACGGCCTCGAGGACGGCGGCGTCGGACTCACGGGGAGGAACAGGAGAGGTCATGCGAGTAATCTTAAGGTGATCCCCCGCCAGCGAACCGAGGAACTCCGTGTCCACTACGCCTACCTCCCCTTCCACGAACGACGACGCCTCCGAGACGACTGCCGTCGGCAAGGGGCGCGCGACGCCGACCCGTGCGGAGCAGGAGGCAGCTCGACGGCGCCCCCTGGTCGCCAACACCAAGGAGGCGAAGGCGGCAGCGAAGGCCGACCTCAACGAGCGTCGCGCCCGCGCCCAGGCGGGTATGGCCGCCGGTGAGGAGAAGTACCTCCCGGTCCGCGACAAGGGCCCGCAGCGCCGCTGGGTTCGCGACTACGTCGACGCGGGCTGGCACCCGGCCGAGTTCGTGATGGGCGTCATGGTCCTGGTCATCCTCGCCTCGCTCGTGCCGGCGAACACCGTCATCTCGTTCTACGCCTACATCGTGATGATGGGCTACCTCGTCATCGCCATCGGCGGCATGGTCCTGCTCGGCATGCGGGTCAAGCGCAAGGCCGCGGCGAAGTTCGGCAAGGAGCGCCTCGAGCGTGGCCTCGGCTGGTACGCCGCGATGCGCGCGCTCCAGATGCGCTTCATGCGCCTGCCGAAGCCGCAGGTCAAGCGCGGCCAGTACCCCGACTGATCAGTCCTCTGTTGATCTCGCGGCCCCAGAACGGGCCGCGGTAGAGGAAAGCGGTGTAGCCCTGCACGAGGGTGGCACCCGCATCCAGGCGTTCCTGCACGTCGGTGGGAGTCTCCACTCCCCCGACCGCGATCACGCAGAAATCGGCGGGGACGGCTTCCCGAACGATGCGGAGCACTTCGAGCGAGCGCTTCTTCAACGGCGCGCCGGACAGACCTCCCGCTCCAGCGGCCTCGACCGTCGCCGCATCCGTGATCAGTCCGTCTCGACTGATCGTGGTGTTGTGCGCGATGATTCCTCCGAGCCCTTCGGCGACAGCCATCTGCGCGATCGCCGTGATCTCCTCATCGGAGAGGTCCGGTGCGATCTTGACGAGCAGCGGGGTGGCGCCCGACGCCTCCCGGACGGCCCGCAGCAGCGGCGCGAGCGTCTCGACGGCCTGCAGTCCGCGCAGCCCCGGGGTGTTCGGCGACGAGACGTTCACGGCCAGGTAGTCGGCGAGCGGAGCGAGCCTGGTCGCCGATGCCACATAGTCGGCCGTCGCATCCTCGACCTCGACCACCCGGCTCTTGCCGATGTTGACGCCGATGATCGTGTCGGGCGCGCCACGACGCAGACGTGCGAGCCTGCGTGCCGCGGCATCTGCTCCCGCGTTGTTGAAGCCCATGCGATTGATCACGGCGCGGTCTGCAACGAGACGAAACAGCCGCGGTTTCGGGTTCCCATCCTGGGGAATGGCCGTCACGGTACCGACTTCCACATGCCCGAAGCCGAGAGCCGCGAGTCCCCGCACGCCCACGGCGTTCTTGTCGAAACCGGCAGCGACGCCGAACGGCGACGGGAAGGTGAGTCCGAGTGCCTCGACACGGAGCGACGGGTCGGGACGGGTGATCGCATGCGTGGCCCACGAGAACGGAGGCGCACCGAGCACGCGGATCACCGCCATACCGGCGTGGTGGGCGAACTCGGGATCGAAGCGCGAGAGGACAGCGCGGAAGAGCAGCGGATACATCCCTGCCAGGTTACCGGTCCTCGGACTCCCGCTTCGTGTGGTCGGCGCGCAGATCGGTGATCGCGGCCTCGAAGTCCTCGAGCGAATCGAACGCCTGGTACACGCTGGCGAAGCGCAGGAAAGCGACCTCATCGAGATCACGCAGCGGACCGAGGATCGCGAGGCCGATCTCATTGGTGTCGAGCTGCGATACGCCGGTCTGGCGCACCGCCTCTTCCACGCGCTGCGCGAGCACGGCGAGGTCTCCCTCTGTGACCGGCCGTCCCTGGCAGGCCTTCCGTACACCCGTGATGACCTTCTCGCGGCTGAACGGCTCCATCACGCCGGAGCGCTTGATCACGTTGAGGCTCGCGGTCTCGGTCGTGGTGAAGCGGCCGCCGCACTCGGGGCACTGTCGACGACGCCTGATCGAGAGTCCGTCGTCGCTGGTACGTGAATCGATGACGCGGGAGTCGGGGTGTCGGCAGAAGGGGCAGTGCATCTGACCGATCCTACGCGGTGAAACGGGCCTCGATCGCTTCACCGTGTGCGGGGAGCACCTCGGTTTCGGCGAGGGCGACGACTCCGGCACGCACGGCCTCCAGTGCAGCCCTGTCGTAGGAGATCACCTGCTGTGGACGGAGGAACGTGTACGACCCGAGCCCGGGCGCGTAGCGCGCCTGTCCCCCGGTCGGCAGCACGTGATTGCTGCCCGCCATGTAGTCGCCGAGGCTGACCGGGGTCTGGTCGCCGACGAACACGGCGCCCGCGCTGGTGAACTCGGCTGCCGCTTCCTCGGCGTCCACCAGGTGCAGTTCGAGGTGCTCCGGTGCGTAGGCGTTGCTGAACGCCGTGGCCATCGCTCGGTTGTCGACGAGGACGATGGCGGACTGCGGCCCCGACAGTGCGGCGGCGACACGTTCACTGTGGCGCGTGATCGCGGCGATGCGCTCCACCTCGATGGCGACCTTCTCGGCGAGCTCCGGCGCGTCGGTGACCAGCACGGCGGATGCCTGCTCGTCGTGCTCGGCCTGGCTGACGAGGTCGGCGGCGATGAGACGCGGATCCGCGTGGGCGTCGGCGACCACGAGGATCTCCGTCGCCCCGGCTTCCGAATCGGTACCGACGACACCCGCGACCGCACGCTTGGCGGACGCGACGTAGTTGTTGCCGGGGCCGGACACGACATCGACCGGGTCGAGGTCGAGGGACGGCACGCCGTACGCCAGGGCGCCGATCGCGCCGGCACCGCCCATCGCGTACACCTCGGTCACGCCGAGCAGCGCCGCCGCCGCCAGGATCGTCGGGTGGATCCGCCCACCCTGATCCGCTTGCGGCGGCGATGCCAGCGCGATCTCCGCGACTCCGGCGATCTGCGCGGGGACGACGTTCATGATCACGCTCGACGGATAGACGGCTTTGCCACCGGGGATGTAGACGCCTACACGGTGCACCGGCTGCCAGCGCTGGGTGATGACGGCCCCCTCACCGATCCGGGTGACCTGCGTGGCGGGAACCTGCGCGGCGGAGGCGAGACGCACTCGCCGGATCGCCTCTTCGAGGGCAGTCCGCACCGCGGGATCGAGTTCCGCCAGGGCTGTGGTGATGTGCTCGGCCGGCACCCGCACGGCGTGGTCCGTGACGGCGTCGAAACGCTCGGCCTGCTCGCGAAGAGCGACTTCACCGCGCCCGCGCACGTCCTCGACGATGCGAGCCGCAGTGTCGAGCGCTTCGGCGCGCGCCTGGGTGGCGCGAGGTACGGCGGCGAGCATGCCGGCGGGCGAGAGCTCACGCCCTCGCAGATCGATCGTGCGCATTTCAGCCCTTCGTGATGTCGGAGATGTCGTGGAGGTAGCCGATGCGGCCGTCATCATGTCGCACGACGAAGGCACCCCCACGGTCCTCGATCACGAGAGCCCAGGCACTCGGGCCGATGCGGAAGAGCGGTTCGCCGCGCTCGTCGTGGACGTCGCGCTCCGAGGGCGCGAGGATCCAGAACGGCTGGACGGCGAGTTCCGCCTCCCGCTGGTTCGTCGGCTCGAGGTCGGCATCGCTGACGCCCTCCAGGACCAGCGGTGCGGGCTCTTCTTCCGCGAGCGTGCTCGTCTCGTAGGTCGCGGCCGTCTCCAGCAGCGATTCGATGCTCCCGGTATCCGAGACGATCTCCGGTTCCTGGCCGCGGGAACGACGCGAGTAGGCAGGCACGTACTCCTCGTCGGAGGTCTCCTGCGCGGTACCGAGACCACCGCCCGAGGCATGCGCTGTGAGAGGCACCTGCTCGGCCAGATCGAATCGGGCGATCTCGTCGGTGGCCTGACGACCCGACGTCTCGACATCGAGGTCGACGACGAGCGGACGCTCTGAGCTGTCCGCGATGACGTCGGTCTGCCCCTCCTGCTCGCTGGTCCCATCGAAGGACGCAGACGGTTCGGCTGTACTGGTCGCCTCTTCGTCGTCTTCGGCGACCGGCACCGGCTCGGGACGCGGTCGTGCGATCACGGGGCGCACCGGATTCGCGTTGCGGTGCGCGAGCGTCACGAGCCGACCGTGGAAGTCTTCCTTGAGCCCTGGGATGATCGGGGCGAAGACGGTGAGGGCGACGAGGGCGAGCGAGGTGATGACCATGGCCACCCCGTTCCAGGGAAGGCTCCAGCTTCCGCCGGAGATCGCTGCGGAGATCGCGAGCCACAGGCTGCTGACCCAGACCACGGCCGACACGGAGAAGGCGACAGACGCGAACTGATCGATGCCGAGCGAACCGACCCGGCGGATGCCGTCGGGCGAGAACCGGCGAAGCACCAGCAGGAACACGGCGACGGTCGGGAGCGCCACGGGGAGAACCCATTGGATACCGACGCCCCACAGCGAGAGGTCACCGATCAGGGGGAAGAAAGAGAACACGAAGGACAGCAGCCAGACTCCGACGATGAGGAGCTCGCGCAGCGTGAAACCGAGGATGCCGAATTCGGGGGTGACCTCTTCGTCGTAGAGGACGCCGTCGTCGTCGCTGAAAACCGTGTCCTCGGGGTCCGCTTCGGGGAGATCCGTGCTCATGCGTGGTCCTTTCGTCACAGGGCTCGACGGGTGGATTCGTCGTTCTGCCGACGGCTCATGATCCTACCCGCTCACCCCAGACAGGTGGGTCCGAGCAGTGACTTGAGGTCACCGAAGAGGTCTGCCGACACCTTGACCGGCATCGGCACCTCGAAGACCTTCGCCGTGCCGCCCCGATGCACGCGAAGCAGCACTTCGGTGTCGCCGTTGTGTCGTCGCAGCACCTCGGCGAGTTCCATCATCACGCGCTCGGTCGCCCGCTGCTCGGCGAGCACCAGAGCCAGCGGACCGGCTGCATCGAACGAGCCGACGTCGGGCGCGAACGCCGACTGCGCGTGAAGGTTGAGCCCGTCATCTCGTCGGGACACGCGCCCGCGCACGGCGAGGATCGCATCCTGCTGCAGGGTGTGCTGGAACTCGGTGTAGGTCTTCCCCATGAACATCACGGTGACCTCACCGTTGAAGTCCTCGACGGTGATCATGCCGTAGGGGTTTCCGCTCGCTTTGGCGACGCGATGTTGCACGCTGGTCACGAGCCCGGCCACCGTCACCTGGTCGCCGTCCTGCAGGTCTTCGGAGTTGTTGAGGTCGTGGATCGAGATCGATGCGTGCTTCGCGAGCGGCACCTCGAGCCCGGCCAACGGGTGGTCCGACACGTAGAGGCCGAGCATCTCCCGCTCGAACGCGAGCTTGTCCTTCTTGATCCATTCGGGCTTCGCCGGGACTTTCGCCGGGGCCACCTCTTCGGTGCCGTCGTACAGGCTGTCGAAGTCGAAGCCGATGGCTCCCTGGGCCTCGTTGCGTTTGCGGTCGACCGCGGCCTCGACCGCGTCTTCATGCACCTCGTAGAGTGCGCGACGCGTGTCTCCCATAGAGTCGAAGGCGCCGGCCTTGATCAGCGACTCGACCGTGCGCTTGTTCGAGACGTGCAGCGGCACCTTCTCGAGGAAGTGATGGAACGACGTGAAGCGCTCGTCCTTGCGGGCCTTCACGATCCCTTCGACGACGTTGCTGCCGACGTTGCGCACCGCACCGAGGCCGAAGCGGATGTCGTCGCCGACGGCGGCGAAGAAGTTGATCGAGTCGGAGACGTCTGGCGGAAGCACCTTGATTCCCATGCGGCGGCACTCGTTCAGGTACAGCGCCATCTTGTCCTTGGAGTCGCCGACGCTGGTGAGCAGCGCCGCCATGTACTCGGCGGGATAGTGCGCCTTGAGGTACGCGGTCCAGTACGAGACGAGCCCGTATGCAGCGGAGTGGGCTTTGTTGAAGGCGTAGTCCGAGAAGGGCAGCAGGATGTCCCACAGAGCCTTGATCGCCGCCTCTCCGAATCCGCGCTGGGTCATGCCGCCCGCGAAGCCCTCGTACTGCTTGTCGAGCTCGGACTTCTTCTTCTTACCCATCGCCCGACGGAGGATGTCTGCCTGACCGAGGCTGAACCCGGCGACCGCTTGGGCGATGGCCATGACCTGCTCCTGATAGATGATGAGCCCGTAGGACTCCTCCAGGATCTCGGCGAGCGGCGCTTCCAGCTCAGGGTGGATCGGAGTGATCTCCTGCAGCCCGTTCTTTCGCAGAGCGTAGTTCGTGTGCGAGTTGGCGCCCATGGGCCCCGGGCGGTACAGGGCGATGAGGGCCGAGATGTCGCCGAAGTTGTCGGGCTTCATCAGTCGCATGAGCGAACGCAGCGGCGGGCTGTCGAGCTGGAAGACGCCCAGGGTGTCGCCGCGGGCGAGCAGCTGGTACACGCCGGGGTCGTCGAGGCCGAGGTGTTCGAGATCGAGCTCTTCGCCACGGTTCGTGCGGATGTTGTCGAGCGCGTCCGAGATGATCGTGAGGTTGCGGAGCCCGAGGAAGTCCATCTTGATCAGGCCGAGGGACTCGCAGGACGGGTAGTCGAACTGCGTGACGATCTGCCCGTCCTGCTCACGGCGCATGATCGGGATGATGTCGAGCAGCGGATCGGACGACATGATCACGCCGGCAGCGTGCACGCCCCACTGGCGCTTCAGACCCTCCAGACCGAGTGCGCGGTCGAATACCGTCTTCGCCTCGGGGTCGGTGTCGATGAGCGTGCGGAACTCGCTCGCCTCCTTGTACCGCGGGTGCGCCGAGTCGAACATGCCGTCGAGGGGCATGTCCTTACCCATCACGGGTGGCGGCATCGCCTTGGTGAGCCGCTCCCCCATGCTGAACGGGAAGCCGAGCACACGACCGGCGTCCTTCAGCGCCTGCTTGGACTTGATCGTGCCGTAGGTGACGATTTGCGCGACGCGCTCGGACCCGTACTTCTCCGTGACGTAGTCGATGACCTCGCCACGGCGCCGGTCATCGAAGTCGACGTCGAAGTCGGGCATCGAGACGCGGTCGGGATTGAGGAAGCGCTCGAAGATCAGACCGTGCTCGAGCGGGTCGAGGTCGGTGATCTTCATGGCGTATGCGACCATCGAGCCGGCGCCGGAGCCACGGCCCGGACCCACGCGGATGCCGTTGTCCTTCGCCCAGTTGATGAAGTCGGCGACGACGAGGAAGTACCCCGGGAAGCCCATCTGCAGGATGATGCCGGTCTCGTACTCGGCCTGCTTGCGCACCTTGTCGGGGATGCCACCGGGATACCGGTAGTGCAGGCCGGTCTCGACCTCTTTGATGAGCCAGCTGTCCTCGGTCTCGCCGTCGGGCACGGGGAAGCGCGGCATGTAGTTGGCCGAGGTGTTGAACTCGACCTCGCAACGCTCGGCGATCAGCAGGGTGTTGTCGCAGGCTTCGGGGTGATCGCGGAACAGCTGCCGCATCTCGGCCGCGGTCTTGATGTAGTAGCCGTCGCCGTCGAACTTGAACCGGTTCGGGTCGTCCATCGTCGATCCCGACTGCACGCACAGGAGCGCTTCGTGCGCGTCGGCCTCGTGCTGGTGCGTGTAGTGCGAGTCGTTGGTGGCGACCAGCGGGATGTTCAGATCCTTCGAGAGGCGGAGGAGATCGGTCATCACACGTCGCTCGATGGACAGCCCGTGGTCCATGATCTCGGCGAAGTAGTTCTCCTTGCCGAAGATGTCCTGGAATTCCGCGGCTGCCGCCCGAGCCGCATCGTACTGACCCAACCGGAGTCTCGTCTGCACCTCACCCGACGGGCACCCCGTCGTCGCGATGATCCCCTTGCCATAGGTCTGGAGCAGTTCGCGGTCCATGCGCGGCTTGAAGTAATAGCCCTCCATACTCGACCGGGAACTGATGCGGAAGAGGTTGTGCATGCCCTCGGTGCTCTGGCTCCACATCGTCATGTGGGTGTAGGCGCCCGAGCCGGAGACGTCGTCGCTCTTCTGGTCGGGCGAGCCCCACTGCACACGCGTCTTGTCGCTGCGGTGCGTGCCGGGGGTCATGTACGCCTCGAGCCCGATGATCGGCTTGATGCCCGCGTTGCGCGCCGCGTTGTAGAACTCGAACGCCGCGAACGTGTTGCCGTGATCGGTCACCGCGATCGCCGGCATCTTGTATTCGGCGGCTGCCTGGGTCATGGCGTTGATCTTCGCCGCACCGTCGAGCATCGAGTACTCACTGTGCACGTGCAGGTGGACGAAGGAGTCGGATGCCATGCCTTCGATTCTACGGCGGGGCCCCGACACCGGAGGTCGGTGTCGGGGCCCGGCCGGGGCTCCAGCTCTACGGTGCGGAGTCCACGATAGAGACCGTGTACGTCGTCCGGATGTCCGGCACACTCGAGGAGACGATGTCGACGGCGGCGTTGACCGTCCGGTCGTAGCGCACCGCATGCTCGATCACCCACCCCGTCGCCTCATCCACCGTGATCGTCTCGGTGCGCGGATCGTGCAGGTCACGGCGATACTCGTAGCGGACGGTCCCGCTGCCGGCCCCCTCCGTCTGCACGAGTCCGCTGACCGCCAGCGCATCCAGGTATGCCTTGCGCACGTCGGGCGGCGCGATATTCAACAGCAACTCGAAGGTGAGACCTTCGAGGAGCGCGTCGTCGGCCTCCCGCTGTGTCGACGTCCAACCCGAGATCCTCGCGCGCAGGTCGTCGAGGAGCGCCTGTGGATCCCTGGGAAGGTTCGCATAGGAATCGATCGAACCTGTCGCCGGCAGCATGTCCCCGCCGAGCCCTCCAGGACTCCACCATCCGTCGGCGCCCGGCTGTACGGGCATCGCGACGCTCCATGCGGCCTCATCATCGGAAGATGCCTCACCTCCAGGGAAGAACTGAACCCGCTCGGCGAAAGGCCCGTTCTCGTTGTACCAATCCCTCGATCGATCGGCGGGAACGTACAGCTGCAGCCGGTCGCGCGTGAGGAGCGCCGAGACGAGAGGTGTGCCCCGGTACGAGGGCCACGTGAAGACCGCCCCCTGAGAGTCTCGATAGCTCAACCGCTGGATGTCGCTCTCGATTCGGAGGTACTGCCCCGCCTGCGGGGTCGTTCCCGGGAACGGTTCCGTCACGGTCGTCCCCGAGGTGGCGGAGGGCAGCGGCGTCGGCGGCGAGGGCTGTGGTGTCGGTCGGATGGCCTCGTCGGGAACCGCCTCGACGCGCGGAGCCGGAGCGCTCAACTGATTCACGACGACGATACCCGTCGTCGCTGCAGCCACTCCGGCCACCGCCCCGGCGATCACGAACATCGGCCGACGCGCGATCCGTTTTCGCTCCGCACTCCGTTCCTCATCGATCCCGCTGAGAAGCCGCGCCTTCGCGGCCGTGATCCGCTCCTCCGTCAGGCCAGCCCCCCGGTTGACCTCACGCACTCGCTCGAAAACGTCCATCGACCTCTCCCTTCTTCTCGTCCACGATTCGTTCTCGACCGCTCCCGCGATTCGGATTCAACCGCGTCCGCACGCGGTTGATGCGCGATCGGACGGTCCCCACCGGGACGCCGAGGGCGATGGCGATCTCCTCATAGGTGAGGTCGCCCCACGCGTAGAGCAGCAGGGTCTCGCGATCCTTCGCTGAAAGCGACGCGATCATCGGCGCCAGCTCCCTGGTGGAGATCTCGGCGTCGAGACGGGCGACCGCCACGTCGAGTTCCCCGTGGGAGATGTGCTCTTCCCTGGCGGCTGACGCCGCGCTCGAGCGGAGATGCTTGGCCTCTCGCGCCCGATGCTTCTTGATCAGACGGGAAGCGATCCCGTACAACCAGGGAAGCGCCGAGTCCCAGGCCGTATCGAACGATCTCCGTCGTGCGAACGCGACCAGGAAGGTCTCACTGAGGATGTCTTCGCCCGCATCGGGCCCGAGCCGGCGGGAGGCGTAGCCTCCCACCGGCCCGGCATGCCGATCGAACAGTTCAGCGAAGGCTCGGGGTTGGCCGAGCGATCGCTGAATGATCTCGCTGTCTGTGCTCACACTATGTATTGCCCCAGATCGCGAAGACGGTTCGAAACTCGTCACGGCAGCGAATCGGCGAACGCCGCCGGAGGCTGGAGTGACCGATGGATGATTTCGCTGTCTGTGCTCACGCTATGCATGGGCCGTGCTCCGTCGAGCGGTTCGCGCTTTCTTCGATGGCATCTGCGATGCGCCCAGATCGAGCCTCATCAACACGCGAGGGAACCCGTCGAGGACGGACCCTGTGTCCGCCGCCTTCACGAAACCCGCGCTCTCGAAAAGGGAGCGTGTGCCGACGTACGCCATCGTCAGATTCACCTTCTCGGCACCGTTATCCACCGGATAGCCCTCGATCGCCGGTGCTCCTCGCTCCTCCGCATAGGTCACGGCGCCGTCGATCAGGGCGTGGGAGATGCCCTGCTTCCGGTGACCAGGACGCACGCGGAAACACCAAAGCGACCACACGTCGAGATCGTCGACGTGCGGGATGAGTCGGTTGCGGGCGAAGCTCGTATCCCGTCGCGGATGCAGCGCCGCCCAGCCGACCGGTTCGCCGTCGAGATAAGCGATCACTCCGGGCGGCGGATCCTCATGGCACAGCTCGCGCACTCGATCGGCACGGGCTGGCCCTTTCAGAGCCAGATTCTCCTTGCTGCCGATCCGGTAGCTCAGGCAGAAGCACACGTTCGACGTCGGCTTCTTCGGCCCGACGAGGGCCGCGACGTCGTCGAACGCGGTCGCGGGACGAACCTCGATGGTCATGCGTTCAGTGTCGCGCACATCACCGACACCCCGTCGGTGAAACACGGATCAGTCGCCCCGCAGCACGTCCAATGCGTGACGGAAGTCCTCGGGATACGGGGACTCGAACTGCACCCAGTCCCCCGTCGTCGGATGCGCGAAGGCGAGCCGGTGCGCATGCAGCCACTGGCGGTTGAGCCCCAACCGTGCCGACATCGTCGGGTCTGCTCCGTAGAGCGGGTCGCCGACGCAGGGGTGGCGGTGCGCGGCCATGTGCACGCGGATCTGATGGGTGCGGCCGGTCTCGAGGTGGATCTCGAGCAGCGACGCCCCGGGAAACGCCTCGAGCGTCTCGTAGTGCGTGACGGACGGCTTTCCGTCCGGGACCACTGCGAACTTCCACGAATGGTTCGGGTGGCGACCGATCGGAGCATCGATCGTTCCGGCAAGCGGATCCGGGTGTCCCTGGACGACCGCGTGATAGATCTTCTCGACCGTGCGGTCCTTGAAGGCCTGTTTCAGAACCGTGTAGGCATGCTCGGACTTCGCCACCACCATCAGGCCGCTGGTACCGACATCGAGTCGGTGCACCACGCCCTGACGCTCCGGAGCACCGCTGGTCGCGACGCGGAAGCCCGCGGCGGTGAGGGCGCCGACGACCGTGGGTCCCTCCCAACCGACCGACGGATGGGCCGCGACGCCTGTCGGCTTGTCGACGACGACGAGGTCATCGTCGTCGTAGACGATCCCGAGCTCCGGCACCGCGATGGGAACGATCTTCGGTGCTTCTTTCGGCTGCCATTCGATGTCGAGCCAACCGCCGCCGCGCAGGCGGTCGGACTTGTCGAGCGTCACGCCGTCGAGCCGCACTCCACCCGCGGCTGCGACCTCGGCGGCGAAGGTACGGGAGAAACCCATCAGCTTCGCCAGAGCCGCGTCGACGCGTGCGCCGTCCAGGCCGTCGGGCACCGGCAGCGACCGTGATTCCACGGTCAACGTCCTTCCGATGCGGAAGTCGCATCCTCCGAGGGCGCATCGTCATCGGTCGAGCGCAGCGGCGCGGAGTCGTCGGCGTCGACCATGTCGTCGTCGGTGTCGGTTGCCGCGACAGCAGCCGCAGCCGCAGCTTCGGCTTCTTCCTCGGTCTCCACGATCTCGTGATCGCGTTCCCGCGTGCCGTCGAAGCGAAGTCCGAAGACGACCAGCAAGGCGACCGAGATCATCCCCGTCACGATGAAGATGTCCGCGACGTTGAAGATCGCCGGCATCATCCACGGCATCGAGATCATGTCGACCACGTGTCCCACCGGGAAACCGGGTTCACGGAACAGGCGGTCGCTGAGGTTGCCGAGGACCCCGCCGAGGAGAAGACCGAGGACGACAGCCCACAGACGGGACTTGAGGCCGAACGCCTTCCACACGATCACGCACGCCACGACCGCGAGGGCGATCGTGAAGATCCACGTGACCTCGGAGCCGAGAGAGAACGCCGCGCCGGGATTGCGGACGTAGTACAGCTGAAGGAACTCACCCAGGACCGGAACCGGCTCCTGATACGGAAGGTTCTCGATCGTGAGGTGCTTCACAAACTGATCGGCGGCCAGCACGATCGCTGCGAGAATCGCAACGACCATGCCGGCCGCCGACCGACGAAGGGGACGGCGTCCTGACAAGAGGGCGCCTTACAGACCGATCGCGGAAACGGGCGTCGAGTCCGTGGAGGTCGACTTCTCGTCAAGCTCGCGGAGCTGACCCTCGATGTAGCCACGCAGCTGCGAACGGTAGTCGCGCTCGAAGTTGCGGAGTTCGGTGATGCGGGCCTCGAGCGTGTTGCGCTCGCGCTCGAGTCGTGCCGACTCCTCGCGCTGCTTGGCCTCGGCCTCGGTGCGGATGCGGGCAACCTCGGTCTCGGCCTCGGCGATGAGCGCGTTGCGCTTCGCCTCACCCTCGGCGACGTGCTCGTCGTGCAAGCGCTGCGCGAGCTCGATGATGCCGGCGGTTGCGGTCGCGGAACCCGTCGGAGCGGGCTCAGCAGGAGCCTCGGCGACAGGCGCGGGGGCCGGAGCCTCGGCTGCGGCGGGAGCGGCGGCTTCAGGAGCAGCACCGGACTCGTACGCGGCCAGCTTGGCCTTCAACTCGACGTTCTCCTCGAGAGCCTTGCGCCACTCGATGACGATCTCGTCGAGGAAGTCGTCCACCTCGTCCGGGTCGAAGCCGTCCTTGAAGCGGACGTGCTGGAACTGCTTGGTGACGACGTCATCCGGGGTAAGTGCCATGGGTGGCTCCTCTTTCGATGAGTTCGATTGCCAGTATCGATGTATGGCGTGGTCGTGATGTGGCGCGAACCCGGGGCGCGCACCTGGGTGCCAGCATAGCCCCCGCACATTGGCGCCGCGATGTCACGACACCCAGAGTGGGCGAAGTGGTCGACGTCCGGTCGGGGGACACGCCTGGATTTCAGCGGATGAACAGCCCGACGACGTTCATCAGAATCAGAACGATCAGAAGGGTGAGCGTGAACCCGAAATCAAGGGAGAGCGAACCGATCCGCAGCGGCGGGATGATCCGCCGAAAGAACCGGATGGGCGGATCGGTGAGCGTGTAGACCGCCTCAGCAGCCACCAATCCGAAACCCTTGGGACGCCACTCCCGATTGAACATCGGGATGTAGTCCAGGATCAGGCGCGCGAAGAGCACGAAGACGTACAGAAGGAGCACCAGATGGACGATGCTCGCGAGGACGGAGACCAGCTGCACGGGCTACGACTGATCGAAGCCCGCAGACTCGGCGTCTGCGTGTGCGATGCCCCCGTGCCCCGAGACGGCGATGTTCTCCGGCGACAGCAGGAAGACCTTCGACGTCACGCGCTCGATGCGGCCGTAGAGGCCGAGGGAGAGTCCGCTCGCGAAGTCGATGAGGCGACGCGCGTCGGCATCGCTCATCTGGGAGAGGTTGATGATGACCGGGACACCCTCGCGGAAGCTCTCCGCGATCAGCTGGGCGTCGCGGTACTGCTTCGGGTGGACGGTGAGAATCTCGTTCACGGCTCCTGCAGACGGCTGGCGGACGGCGACGGGGCGGCGAAGCGGCGTGACGGGGGCCGGTGCCGGCTCCTCGCGGTCACGGTCGCGTTCGCGGTGGGCGCGGGCAGGTGCCTGCGTCTCCTCCTCGTAGACCTCTTCTTCATCGGCGAGGCCGAGATACACCATGGTCTTCTTCAGCGGGTTACCCATCGTGTCCTCCGGTTCGAACGTGTCGGGCTGGTCTTTTCACAGGTTAACCCCGGTCGGGCCGGGGGCCGGTGATTGCGGAGCCGATCCGCAGGTGTGTCGCGCCGACGGCGATCGCCTCGGCGAAGTCTCCGGTCATCCCCGCAGAGATCCAGGATGCGGAAGGGTCGACGGCGCGGACGCTGTCCGAGACGTCGCGCAGTCGGGCGAAGGCGGACGCGGGTTCCTCGTCGAGGGGCGCCACAGCCATGACGCCGCGCAGATGCAGCGATGGCAGCGTCAGGACATGTTCTGCGAGCGCTACAGCCTGAGCGGGGACGACTCCCCCGCGACCGGGATCATCCGTGAGGTTGATCTGCACGAGCACCTCGAGTCGACCCTCACCGTCGGCCGCCCGATGCAGGGCATCGGCGAACCGGTCTCGGTCGACCGAATGCACGACGTCCGCACTCCTGCGGATCGCCGCCGCCTTGTTGGTCTGCCCCTGACCGATGAAGTGCCAGCGCAACCCCCGGGTCGCGAGTTCGGCTTGCTTCGCCGACAGCTCCTGCTGACGGTTCTCGCCGACGTCGCGTACACCGAGGTCGTGCAAGTCGCGCACCAGGGATGCCGGGTGGAACTTCGTCACCACGATCCGGGTGATCTCCTCCGAGCTCCTCCCGGCGGCCTGCGCGGCCGCGGCGATCTTCTCGTCGATCGCCGACAGCCGCGCGGCCAGGGATGAAGACCCAGAGCCGTCGACCGGAGAGGTCACTTCAGGAATTCGGGGATGTCGATGTCGTCGTCTGCGAAAGCCGGCTCGATGCTGGTCGCCGGGACCCGCTGCTGCACAGGCTCGGGCGTGGCCGTCTCGGGCTTGCTCTCAGCCTCATCGGTGAGCGCGACTTCGGGAAGAGGCGTCGTGGAAGGCCGCGACACGACCATCGGGTCCAGACGCAGCGAGGGTTCGCCGCCGTCGAAGCCTGCGGCGATCACCGTCACCCGCACCTCGTCGCCGAGCGTGTCGTCGATGACCGTTCCGAAGATGATGTTGGCCTCGGGGTGAGCGGCTTCCTTGACGAGGTCGGCCGCATCGTGGATCTCGAAAATGCCGAGGTTCGAGCCGCCCTGGATCGAGAGCAGCACGCCGTGCGCACCTTCGATGCTCGCTTCCAGCAGCGGGGACTCCACTGCCAGCTCGGCCGCCTTGATCGCACGGTCAGCGCCGCGCGCCGAGCCGATACCCATGAGCGCGGATCCCGCACCCTGCATGACCGACTTCACGTCGGCGAAGTCGAGGTTGATGAGACCCGGGGTCGTGATGAGGTCGGTGATGCCCTGCACACCGGCGAGGAGCACCTGGTCGGCGGTGGCGAAGGCCTCGATCATCGAGATGCCGCGGTCGCTGATCTCGAGGAGGCGGTCGTTCGGCACCACGATGAGGGTGTCGACTTCTTCCTTGAGCTTGGAGACACCGGCCTCGGCCTGGCTCTGTCGGCGGCGACCCTCGAACGAGAACGGCTTGGTCACGACACCGATGGTGAGGGCTCCTATGGACTTCGCGATGCGAGCCACGACGGGCGCGCCACCGGTTCCGGTGCCACCGCCCTCTCCGGCCGTCACGAAGACCATGTCCGCGCCGGTCAGCGCCTGCTCGATCTCTTCGGCGTGGTCCTCTGCGGCACGACGACCCACCTCGGGGTCTGCGCCGGCGCCGAGACCGCGGGTGAGTTCGCGACCCACGTCGAGCTTGACGTCGGCGTCGCTCATGAGCAGCGCCTGCGCGTCGGTGTTCACGGCGATGAACTCGACTCCGCGGAGGCCGAGATCGATCATGCGGTTCACGGCGTTGACGCCGCCACCGCCGACGCCGACGACCTTGATCACGGCGAGGTAGTTCTGGTTCTGGCTCATGGCCGGCCTCCGATTATTCGAGCCTGGAAGTGGGTGAACCTTAAACCTCAAGTAGAGGTGTAAAGTATTTCCCGGTATTGCGTTCTCTTTGATCGAAGGTAAGCGCCGCCCGCCCGCGTACGCGCGAAGACACGGGCGTGTCGCGCCATTCCCCGCGAAAGCGGTCAGCCGACGACGGCGACTTCGGGGGACGTGACGTCGATCGAAGCAGCGTCCGGTCTGTTGGCCATGGTCTTCGAGAGCACGAGGGCCTTCAGCGCCGACTCGTCAGCGCTCCCCCAGACCACCGTCAACCCGCTGTTGAGCGTGAGAGTCACATCATCCGCGGTCGTCGCGCTGATTCCCGTCAAGGCGGCGCGGACATCGGCGGGAAGGGCGCGCACCACGAGGCCTGCGCTGCGGAACGCCGCGGAATCGACACCGCCCGCGACATCGATCACCGGCTGTGCGGGCGGCTGATCGGAGGTCGTCGAGAGCGCGACTCCGGCGGCGTCCACCAGCGTGTAGCCGGCAGTGGAGCGGATGACACCCACCGGAGTGCGTTCCACGATCCGCACCGTGAGGTCGTGCGGTGGGCGCGCTTCGAGCGCGTAGGTCTCGATGAGCGGGAACGCCAGCAGCGCGGCCTTCACCTTGCTGGAGTCGACGAGCGCGAGTGGTGTTCCGAGCTGATCGCCGAGCGCGGCCTCGATCGCGGCGGGATCGAGACTCGTGGCACCGGCGACGGTGATCTTCTGAACGGCGAAGAGCGGGCTGTAGGCGGCCACGACGCTGCCCCCGACGAGCAGGAGCGCGGCGCCGATGCTGCTCAACCACACGATCCTCCGTCGTCGGGATCGCTGGGTGAAGCGCCGGATCTCCGCGCGAAGAGCCTTGCGACGCGCGCGCGCCGCTCGCCAGACGTCTCGCGTCGACGTCGGCTGCGGCTGCGGCTGCGGCTGCGGCTGCGGCTCGTCGACGGAGACGTCGTCCGCGCGCTCGTCACGAGCGACGTCATCGAGCGACGAAGAGCCGTCGTCCGCTCCCACATCTCGTCGCCGCCGGCCGGACTTCGCCGCCGGGGCAGCGTCCTTCTCCCCCGGCCTCCCCGGGGTGGACGGCAGCGGTGCGGGCCGGCGCATCGGCTACGCCTCGTCGGTCCGACGCAGCGAGTCCAGGACCTGCGGGATGATCTGGTAGACGTTGCCGCAGCCGAGCGTGACGACGAAGTCACCCTCTCGTGCGACGGTCGCGGTGTAGTCGGCGGCTTGCTGCCAGTCCGCGACGTAGTGCACGTGGGACGGGTCTCGGAACGCACCGCTCACCAGCTCACCGGTGACACCGGGTACGGGATCTTCTCTGG
>Ga0160464_100537_pt1 | contig 26143 bp, 16 predicted proteins | sample HID1971I_E11MG_FD_108275 | JGI IMG/M metagenome (GOLD analysis project Ga0160464, IMG submission 108275) | Enriched millipede-associated microbial communities from UW Madison campus, WI, USA - HID1971I_E11 MG | ecosystem: Host-associated > Arthropoda: Insects > Digestive system > Unclassified ... | reverse complement strand
CGGGGCAATGTACTCGATAGCGATGTCATACAAGCCGTCGTCCGAGGAAATCGCTGATCATGCGGTCATACTGGCACCCCCGCATAGCTTGATGTCAAGACCATACTTCAATATAACAAAAGCTGCCATGGGCCTTAGCCTGTGCAGCTTTTTTGGGTCGAGCCCGGCCATTTTTTACGAAATAGATGTATTTGTTTATGGTTTGCTGCAACAGGAGAGAGACCCGGCCGGTCAGATCCTATCAAATGTTGCAGCTTCACCATTGAAAAGTGCATGTCCTGGCAGCAACTGGCTGTGATAAATTAGGAGGCGTAATTGACATTGGCCGTTATGATAACGGTTACAAAAAATGCGAGGAGGCTTCAAAGTGAGAAAATGGAAGGTTAAAATCGGCTTAGTTGCAATGTCCGTCATGCTGACCCTAGGCGTGCTGCCGCCCTTCGGACCGCCGCAGGCGGCTGCGGATGAGACCGCTGTGGAGGTGCGGCTGGACGGCAACGACATTCCCGCTGACAGCGTCAACGGGCACACGTTCAAGGGCTTCGGCGTCCTGAGCGCGAACAGCACGAGCGCCCTGCTGATGGACTACAAATCGGAGCAGCCGGAGGCGTATGCCCAGATGCTGCGCATCTTGTTCGGCGGCGAGCATCCGATCATGACGCATGTGAAGATCGAGATGGGCAACGACCGCAACAACTCGACCGGTCCCGATCCGGCAACGATGCGTACGGCAGACGAGGAGGCCAATGTCGCCAGACATCCCGGGTTCCAGCTCGCCGCCGATGCCAAGAGGATCAATCCCGATCTGAAGGTGAGCATCCTGCGCTGGAGCGCGCCGGCATGGGCGGATAACAACAACGACAATATCTACACCTGGTACAAAAAAACGATTCTGGCCGCCTATCGCGAATATGGCTATATGGTCGACTACGTCAACCCGCATATTAACGAGCATGCGCCGGATCTGGCCTGGAGCAAGCAATATGCGGCGCGGGTCAAGTCGGATAACACGGGATTCGCAAGCGAGGAGGAGCAAGCGCTGTATAACCGGATCCAGACGGTCATCTCCGACGAGGTGGGGACGGGGTCGTTTGGCACTGCGATGGTAAGCGACGCTTCCTTGCGGGAAGCGGTGCCGATCGCGGCGTTCCACTACAACACTGACGACGATCGCGACGGCAACTTCAAGCGACTCGCCGACCAGTACGACATCGAGGTGTGGAACAGCGAAGCGCAAGCCACCTTCAGCAACAGCGCCTTCCGTCCGAACAACAACACTCGGGACCCTGCGGTGGAGGGCACCGGCATCGGTGGCACGGGCAGCGCCTTGGAGATGGGCAATACGATCATCAAAGGCTTCGTCAACTCGCGCCGCACGCACTTCATCTATCAGCCGGCGATCGGCTCCTTCTATGAAGGCGGCCAATATTCCTTCAAGGAGCTGCTGAGCGCCCGCGATCCGTGGTCGGGCTGGGTGCATTACGATGCCGGGCTGGATGTGCTCCGTCATTTTAGCTCCTTTGCCCGGATCGGCTGGGAGAATGAGGACAACAGCGCGGGCATCTGGCGGACGGTGACGGCGGCCAGCTCCACGGGCGCGACAGGCACCAACCCGGTCAATGGCCGCAACGGGCTGCCAAACTATATGACGTTGGCGGCACCGGACAAGAGCGACTTCTCGACGGTCATCGTCAATGATAGCGAATATCCAAAAACGTACAAAATTCAAGCGGTCAATATGGCCTATGAGGGCACCCCGTCGCTAGCCGTATGGGAGACGCGCGCGGCGGACGAGGGCCAGGCCTTCAATCGCAATTACTTGAGCTACCTCGGGCAGACTACCGCCGACGGCGACGGCGTCTATACAGTGCAGGTCAAGCCGTACTCGATCGCAACCGTGACGACGCTCGCACAGGACACGATCGAAGCAGATCCGCTCCCTGTAGAGGGCGAGCGCACCGTGCTGGATACGGACGAGACGGGAGCTGTCCGCGATACGACAGACAACATCCTGTATGCCGATGATTTCGATTATCGCGGCCAGACGGTGCCAGTCATCGGGGCAGACGGACAGATCGTCGGCCAGCAGGATTATATCGCCTCGCGCGGCGGCTCCGGCAGCGTCATCCCGCGTTATACCCATGATCGCAACGGGGCGTTCGAGGCGTATCTGGACGAATCGACACAGAACTACGTGCTCCGGCAGCAGCTCGATCGAGATCAGATGAGTCTGGGCGGCACCTGGAACGGCGGCGATCCCGTGACGGCGATCGGCGACAACCGCTGGACCAACTACCGGGCGAGCGTCGATGTCTCCTTCGAGACGAACAACACGTACGGCGGCAACAACTATGCCGCAATCGGCGCCCGCTATCAGGGGGGCGGCAGCTCGCATCAGCTAGCCGGCACGCCTTATGTGCTCAAGTTCTGGTTCGACGGGGGCTGGCAGCTGCTGATCAATGGCACTGCGACGGCCAGCGGCAACGTAGCGAGCGGAACGGGCGGCGTGAAGATCGATAACTTCGATACGGCATATGACGCTTGGCACAACCTCGCGATCCAGGTCGCCGGCAACCGCATCACGGCGTACGTGGACGACGTCCAGGTAGCCAGCTATACGGATGCCAGTCCCGAGCTGTCCGGTCGTGTAGATCTGGGGAGCGGGTATTATCATGTCCGCTTCGACAATCTGCGGGTGGAGAAGGTCGACGGCTACGTTCCGTACTATACGGAGCTGCTGGACGACTTCGAGATGTATGATCTGACGGCAGCGCGGGCGACCCGATTGATCTACAACGATCAGTGGGCGCACCGCAACGGACAAGGGATGTACCATTACCAACGGACGCTGTCGACGAGCCAGGGCGCTGGCGCAACGCTGCAGTATACGTTCGCGGGCACGGGCCTGGATATCCTCGGTCCGAATAACGGCACGGCCGTACTGGAGGCAACGGTAGACGGAGAGATCATCGTCATGTCCGCTCCGACGATCGCCTCCAGAGAGCTGTATCAGACCTACGCCTTGCGCGGTCTCGCCGAAGGAGAGCATACCGTGCAGATCCGGGTCGTCAGCGGCACGCTTGTGGTGGATGCGATCGGTATCGTGTCCGGTCATGCGACAGGCACACCGGATGCGAGCAAGCTGGCGGCGGCGCTGACTGAGGCGGAGGACGTTACGAGAGAGGAAGAGTATCTGGAGAGCAACTGGGCGCTGTTCGTAGCGGCCAGAACGGCGGCGAGCGAGGCGCAGGATGATCCTGCCGGTTATGGACTGGATCAGGAGGGGAGCGATCAGCTGGCTGCGCGGCTGACGGCTGCTCAGGATCAACTGATGATGGGCGATGTGCGCTCGCTGGCCTCGCCGCATTATGCAGCGGCCTATGTCGGAGGCATGCCGAGTCTGCCTGCTCAGGTCGAGGCGACGCATGAGGACGGTACGACCTCGATGGTAAGGGTTAACTGGCAGTTGAGCGATGTCCGTCTGGATACGCCTTACCAGACCGTTGCGGTTACCGGTACGTACGGTACGCTGCAGACGACCGCCTATGTCGAGGTGGTGCCCAAGGATATTCGGTATTTCGTAGACGTGAACGGCACCTCGCAGGCGCTCGGATTCGTCTCGCCGGCCTATCGCGCTGTAGCGGAGCTCGCCGAGGCATCGGGCAAGCCGCTGCTCAACGATGCGCCGGACCGGGTCTATAATGCCGAAGCAGGCTGGGGTCATCGCGCCGTCAGCGCGAACGGGGCTGCCCAGACCGTATCCTACAAGGGAATCGTCGCCGGCGCGTATAGCAAGCAGACGACGACAGGCATCTATACCAACAATGCCAACGGCTCCACGCTGGTGTACACCTTCGGCGATTTGCCAGCCGGCGACTATACGCTGACGCTTGGCACCTACAGCTGGTGGGCGAGCAATGCGCGGACGGAGCAAGTATATCTGGAGGTTGCCGGACGGAGCGAGCTGGTGGACACCATTGTGCTGAACACCGCTTCGTATGATGTCGTCAAGGGCTACACATTTACGCTGGAGCAGGCGGGAGAGGTCAGCTTGAAGCTGGTCGCAGCGACACAGGCCCAGTCGCCGATGCTGTCCTTTGTCGGGGTCGCGAGGGTAGCGGAGGATGATGAGCCGGATGACACGCCACCGCTGTATTTGTCCGGACCTGAGAGCGTGTTGGCGGGTCAGGCGTTTGACGCGACGCTTGGTCTGAATGCAGGGGCAGAGCGGCCATCCGGACTGGATTTCACGATTCACTTTGATCCGGAGCATGTCGACTATGTATCCTCCGAGGTACTCAAGGCAGGCTTCACGCTGGTGGATCAGTCATCTGAGCCAGGCAAGCTGCGGGTGCTGGCTGTCGATCTCGAGCCAGGGGAAGTCGATGCGGTGCTGACCGCGCTGCTGCAGCTCCGATTCCAATCGAAGTCGCGCGCGGAGTCGGTCATGAGCCAACTATCCGTGACGGACATCGTCATCGCAGATGCCGAAGGCACGGAGAGAGAGGTCGCTGAGCCGGTCACGCACAGCATCGAGATCCTCGCGCATGCGCCGGGCGATCTGAACGGCGACGGCAAGCTTGGCATCGGCGACCTCGCCCTGATGGCGTCCGTCTACTATGGCAAGACGTCGGTCGACGCCGACTGGCAGACCTACCGAAAAGCCGATCTTACCGGTGACGGCAAGATCGACATCGAGGATTTGCGCAAGCTTGCGCAGATGATATTAAGCGTATAGCGGCGATAGCTGGAAAGGGGTGTCCGAGTGCAGGCTAGAGGCTGCGCTCGGACATTTCGGCTTCGACGCGCTGCAGGAATTCTCGCGGAGACACGCCCTCCACCTTTTTGAACACCTTGCTGAAATAAAATGCGCTGTCATACCCAAGCTTTTGCGAGATTTCGTAAATGCGGCCTTCGCCGCGCTGCATCATTTCCTTGGCGACGGCGATTTTGGTTTCGGTAATATATTCCACGAAATTGATTTTGGCTACCTTCGAGAACAGGTGACTCAAGTAATTGGGGCTGAAGTTGAACACATCGGCCACATGGTTGAGCGTTAACTTGACGTTCAGATTTTGCTTGATATACGCCTGCACATTGTTCACGACCTGGGTTTTGTAGCTCTGCTTGCGGGAGGACAGCGTCGCGCAGCAGCCGTCCCGGAATCGCGTCAGCCAGTCGATGACGTCCTCTACCGCATGCATCTGATAGATGCCGCGATAGCCCTCCGGGTCGCGAGCGAAGATCTGCTCGACGATGTCCTTGCCGTCCGCGAGCAGCGAGGTAGCCATGAACAGCACGCTGCATGCGGCGTCGATGGCTGGCACGAGCGCGTCCTGCCGTCCTTCGAACGTATCGATCAGCTTTGTAATAAGGGCATGAAGCGCGCGAATATCGAGCTCCTCAAACGCCCGGCGCATCTCCGGTCGCATGAGGGAGAAATCAAACATTGCCGTTGCCGAACTCTCTGCTTCCTGCCGCGAATAGAACACAAACGTCTGCTTCCGAACTGCCTCGGGCAACGCTTGGCGCGCAACCTGATAGCTGTCCCGGATTAGGTAAGGGTCCTCGACGGCGTAGCCGATCGAGCCCATGATCGTCACATTAAAGTAGTTGCGCAGGATAAGAGCCATATGGTTCAGCAGCTGGCTAATCTCGGGCACCCAGACGCTTGCTTCCGTCGTGGGAACGGGCAGCGTGATTGCGAAATTGCGCAGGTCCAGGCTAGTTACGAAGCAAGCTCTGTCAGTCTGCAGCGTACTTTTGGCCATCTGCAGCGTGCTGGTGCAGAAGGCGACCAGCTTGTCTCCCTGGGGAGGCACGCTGTCCGGCTCGACGATCCGGCAAATGCACACCGCATAGGCGGGCTCCGACAAGTCAATCGACAGATCATCTTTATGGATAATATACTGATGGCGGCTTTCGAACAGGTTATGGAACAATCGAATAAAAAATTTGTCCCGTTGCGCATGCAGGTTGCTCCGGTAATCAAGCGTCGGCTGGTTATCGAGCGCCCGGTAATCCTCCAGCATGGCTTTAGCCTTGACGATCGAGTCGGCAAGCGTCTGCGGCGTCAGCTCCAGCTTGACCAGATAATCGGCCGCTTGCACCTCTACGGCGGCGCGAGCATATTCGAATTCCTCGTAGCTGGTCAAAATAATGAAGAATGGAACCCGGCCATATTTTTTACGAACGCTGTCTGCCACCTCCAAGCCGCTTTTGACCGGCATCTTAATATCGGTAATGACGATATCCGGTCGCAGCGCATCGATCATCTCCTCCGCTTGTCCGCCGTTTTGGGCAGTGCCGACAATCTCAATATTGTATTGCTCCCACTTGAGCATGGATTGCAGGCCGACGCATACCAAGGTTTCGTCATCTGCAATGAGTAGCTTAATCATGGTTTTTCCCCCTGCACAGGCAATAAAATAAACATTTTTGTATAATGAGAAGCTTCGCTCGCGATGGATAAGCCGTAGTTGTCGCCAAACGCGAGCCGCAGACGCTCGTGAACGCTGCGCAAGCCGGTATGGGCGAGGATGCCGGAGGCGTCGACAGGCTGCTCCGTCAGGATGGCATCGATTTTGTCCTGCGCCAGGCCGATGCCGTTATCCTCGACCGTAATGAGCAGATCCGCAGCACCGCTCGGTTCGATGCGTATGTCGATGCGACCGCTCGTGCCTTTGGGCTCGATGCCATGGAAGATGGCGTTCTCGACGATCGGCTGCAGGGTGAAGCGCGGGATGAGGCAGCCTAGCAGATCCTTGGAGACAATCATCTGCTCCATGGCAATCATGCTGCCGTAACGGTATTTCTGGATCAGGAAATAATCGTCCAGCAAAGCCAGCTCCTCCTCGAGCGGAACCAGATAACGACTGTCCTTGGCAATGTTTCGCAGCAGCCGGGACAACGAAGTAGTCATCTCCGCGATGCCGGAGGCGTTCTGGATCGTCGCCATCCATTTGATGGAGTTCAGCGTATTGTAGAGGAAATGCGGGTTAATCTGACTTTGTAGCATCCGGTATTCGAGCTCTTGCTTCTGCTTCTCGTCGGCTACCCGAGTCTCCATGAGCGCGACGATGTCCTGTGACAGCCGATTAATGCCTCGGCCCACGTCGCCCAGCTCGTTGTCCCATTCGATCATGCGGTCGACGAAAAAATGGCCCTGGGCGATTTTGTCCATTCGCTTCTTGAGCTTCTCCACCGGATTGCTAATCGTGCGGGTCAAATAAACGGTAATCAGGCCGCCCGCGGCGAGAACGAGGCAGGCTACGCCGAGCATGAGCAAAATCCATACATTGGATAACGAGATCAGCTCCTCCGTCGCCAGCGTCTGCGTCAGCGCTACGCCGCCTATGACTGGATAGGAGACGGCGATCCGGCTTGCTCCGTCCCCAGTCTCCATCCGGGACACCACAGTGTTGGAGCCGGTGGAATAATCATTGATGAAAGCGGTGTCAACGTTATCGAAAACAACCGCCTCGATCTCGTCTCCGTTAATCGCATAATGCGTGCCGCCGAGCGTCAGCAGCAGCTGCGAGCCGGAAGGCAGAGCGTAGCCGTACAGCTTGTCCGTAATCACAGTGGTGCTGGCAAGCAGATACACGGTCCCTACGGAGGAGACTTTGTCGTAGATCGGGAAGATGACGGGGATAACCTTGGCATTGGAGAACGGGTCCTGGATAATCCGTCCCCATTGCTCCGTCGCATCCTCATGAATGTCTGCTAGCAGAGACAAGCTGTGAATGTTCAAAGGCCGCGACGTACTGCTGGCAAGATTGTCCACCTGCAAAAATTTGCTGCCGTTATCCGTTGCGATCAGTCGACGCACATAACCGTTGGAGAGGTTGGTGCGAAAGTCCTCCTGCATGGACGCGTACACGCGGATCGCATCCATCGCGCTTGCGCTCTCCGATGTGAAGTAATCGACCAGCAGTGTATTGGTAGCAGAGTTGGCGCTGTTCTTCATCACATGGGCGGACAGATTTATAAGGTCCTTTTCGATAATATGAGCCACGAGCTGCAGATTGAACTCGGCCGCCTGCACCGCTGTCTTGCGCTGAAAATATGAGATCATCTCGTAGCTGAAGATCGACAGGAGCGAAGCCGTCAATAGCGCAAATATGGTCATAATCAAAATAATGCGGCGTTTAATCGTTGCATGTCTAAGCTTCCTCAAGCGTAAGCACTCCTTTGTATACGTTAACAATACCATAATTCGCGCTGCGGCAAGAAGCAGACGAATAAAAAACAAACGATAGTGCATGTTTTGAATATAATTTTGCAGGAAGCAATCTGAAAACGCTTCAAAAGATGAAGAAAGTGAAGGATTAGCCGTTAAAAATGTATCCCCTTCCATCGAATTATGGTCTAAACTTTATTGTAGATTCACAAATCGCCAGGAAAAGGGGACTGTAACATGAGATTCAAAAAGACATGGGGAATGGGACTGACCGTGATGCTCGCAGCAGGGATGTTGGCGGGGTGCGGCAGCAACAATAATGGTGGAACGCCGGCGCCGGCGGAGACGCCTGCGACCTCCACGAATACGGCTAACGCGCCGACGGAGAAAGGCAATGATCCCGTTACCTTGAAATGGGCGCTCTGGGACTGGGAAGCAACCGCTTACTATGAGCCGCTGATCAAAGCGTATACTGAAGCCAATCCTCATGTCACGATCGAATATGTCGATCTGGGCTCCACCGATTACATGACGATGCTCAGCACTCAGCTGTCCGGCGGAGCCGACCTGGACGTGCTGACGATCAAGGATATTCCCGGCTACGCCAACCTGGTCAAGCAAAATCACCTGGAGCCGCTGAACGGCTATATCGGCGACAGCGGCATCGACAAAGCCGCCTATGGCGGTACAGTAGAGCAGATTCAAGTCAATGACGAGGTGTACGCGCTTCCGTTCCGCAGCGATTTCTGGCTGATCTATTATAACAAGGATCTGTTCGACAAGGCTGGCGTGCCTTATCCGACCAATGATATGACGTTCGATCAGTACGAGGAGATCGCCCGCAGCGTCACTTCGGGCTCCGGCGCAGAGAAGGTATACGGGGCCCATCATCACACCTGGCGCAGCGCCGTTCAATTGTTCGGCATTTTGGACGGACAGCACTCGGTCGTTGACGGCAATTACGATTTCCTGAAGCCGACCTACGAGCGCGCGCTCAAGATGCAGGATGACGGCATCATTATGGACTACGCCACACTCAAAACGTCGAGCACCCATTACTCTGGCGTATTCTACAACAACTCCGTCGCCACGCTCAACATGGGCAGCTGGTTTATCGCAACGCAGATCGAGAAGGTCAAAAGCGGCGAGTCCGCTGCCGTGAACTGGGGCATCGTGAAGTATCCGCATCCGGACGGCGTGGAGCCGGGGACGACGCTGGGTACGATTACGTCGCTGGCAGTAAACCAGAAATCCGCCAAAAAGGAAGCGGCGCTTGACTTCCTGAAGTTCGTAACAGGCGACGAGGGCGCAGCGGTCATCGCTTCGACCGGTACGATTCCAGCGATCAAAAACGCGGAAGTGCTCGATTCGATCGCCAGCATCGACGGTTTCCCGACGGACGAGAACAGCAAGGAAGCGCTGAATACATTCAAAACGTATCTGGAAATGCCGATCCATGAGAAAAGCGCGGATATCGAAGTCATCCTGAACGAAAACCATGACAACATCATGACCAAAAACACAAGCATCGACCAAGGGTTGGCGGACATGAACAAACGCGTGGAGCTCGTACTGAGCAACTAATCCTCGCGGCATCGGTTAACAGAGGGGCGGGCGTTAGCCCGCCTCTTTTACGAGAAGGTTTGGAGGGAAAAGCATGCAGACAGAAACGAAGCCGGTTACGCAGAAAGCCGGCAAACCGTGGCTATCGAAGGGAATTAGGGATCATCTGGTGGCGTACAGCTTTATTGCGCCTAACTTTATCGGCTTTGCCTTGTTTACGCTGGTACCGATGATTTTTGCGGTGATTCTGGCGTTTGTGAAATGGGACGGTTCCAATCCGATGAACTTTGTCGGCATTGATAATTTTATACGGCTTGTGAAGGATACGACCTTTCATAAAGCGCTCTGGAACACGGTCGTTTATACGGTGGGCGTCGTGCCGCTGACGATGGCGTGCGCGCTTGGGCTGGCGATTTTGCTTAATCAGAAGCTCTTTGGGCGGAATTTTATGCGTACGGCGTTTTTCTTCCCGTACGTCGCTTCGCTGGTCGCCGTAGCGGCGGTGTGGAACTTTATCTTCAGTCCGACGATGGGGCCGCTCAATAACCTGCTCCATCTGCTGACCGGCATCCCGATCGAGGATCTGCCGCGCTGGGCGGCTGACAAGGACTGGGCGATGTTCACCGTTGTCTTGTTCACGGTATGGAAGAACATGGGCTACTATATGGTCATCTACCTCGCTGGGCTGCAAGGCGTCAATCCCGAGCTGTACGAGGCTGCCGAGCTTGACGGGGCAGGGGGCTGGAAGCGGTTCGTCAATGTGACGATCCCGCAGCTCGCGCCGACGACCTTCTTTGTCCTGATGATCCTGGTCATCAATTCGTTCAAGGTATACGACATCTTCATCAACCTGTTTGCCGGTGCGGATAACCAGTTGAATGACTCGACAAGGGTGCTGGTCTATCAGATCTATAATACCGCCTTCCGATCGCTGGATTACGGCTACGCCAACGCTATGGCCATCGTGTTGTTCCTGATCGTCATGGGCATAACGATCATCCAGTTCCGCGGCGAAAAAAGATACGGTCAATAGGAGGAGACAGAAGATGGTTGGACCCCAAAAGAAGTTCCGCGCAGGCTGGAAGATGCTTGCATACCTTGCGCTGATCGCGGTGTCGATCGGCATGATCGTCCCGTATATCTGGATGCTGTCGTCGTCGTTCAAGTTGAATAAGGACGTCTTCACCTTTCCGATGGTGTGGATCCCGGACAATATCCGCTGGCAAAACTATGTCGACATCTGGACCCGGATTCCGCTAGGCACCTTTATCTACAATACAGCCAAGCTATCGGTTATCGTGACCTTGCTGCAATTGCTCACCTCCAGCTTCGCCGCTTATGCCTTCGCCAAGCTGCGATTCAGAGGGAGGAACCTGTTGTTCCTCGCTTATATCGCTACGATCGCAATTCCGTGGCAGGCCTATATGGTGCCGCAATTTATCCTGATGCGCGAGCTTGGCCTCAACAACACGCATCTGGCGATTATTTTCCTGCAGGCGTTCTCGGCCTTTGGCGTGTTCCTGATGCGACAGTTTTACCAAGGCATCCCGGATGAGCTATGCGAGGCTGCGAGGATCGATGGCTTGAGCGAGTACGGCATCTGGGCGCGTCTGATGCTGCCGCTCTCCAAGCCGGCGTTGTCGACGCTGACGATCTTTACATTCGTATCGACCTGGAACGATTTCCTCGGACCGATGATCTATCTGACCAAGACGGAGCTGAAGACGATCCAGATCGGCTTGCGGATGTTCATCTCGCAATATTCGGCGGAATACGGGCTCATCATGGCGGCCAGCGTCGTCTCGATCATCCCGGTGTTGATCATCTTCCTGGCGCTCCAAAAAAACTTCGTGCAAGGCGTCGCTTCTTCAGGTATAAAAGGATAGAATACAAGCGTGTAAGGCTGGATGGGCTGCGTCATGCGGCCGATCCATTCCTGCGCGTAATCGTATTGAAGCTTTGTGTATGCGCTTACAAAATTTTGAAATTACTTGATGAGGAAGTGAACTTCATTGACAACGCTCAAAAAATTCACGGCAGCATGGACCGCCATCTGTATGGCGCTCATCCTGCTCGCATCGCTTGCTCCCGTCGACTCCGGCGGTATCGTCCATGCGGAAGAGAGCACCAGCACAGTATTGTTCCAGGATGATTTCTCCGCTGCGGCCCTCTCTTCGAGCTGGAGCGTGCTGGCCGGTACATACGGCGTTCAGAGCGGGATACTGAATGCAACGAGCACGGATGCCGTCATCCTGGCTGGCGAGTCGACATGGCGGGATTATACGGTGTCGGCCCAGGTCCGGATCCATGCCAACGGCGGCTACGCCGGCATCGTATTCCGGGCGCTGGACAACCGGAACAATTACTGGCTGCGACTTTACAGACCGGCCACGGGCTCGACCCAGGTGCAGCTCATCCGACGGGTCAACGGATCGGCTACGGTCCTGGCCTCCGCCAACCAGACGTTGTCGATTAACCAATGGTACGATCTGAAGATCGTCGCGATCGGCAGCCAGCTTCAGGGCTATGTGAACGGTGTAAAGGTGATCGAGCATACGGATGCCCAGTACGCGTCAGGCAAGATTGGTCTGCAAAATCTGACGCAAACGATGGCGGCCGACAATGTCGTCGTGACCGAGATCAAAGCGACGCTCGAGGACGGCACGAAGCTGCCGGTATCGTACAACCCGGTTGTGGTCGCGACCTTGGCGGGGCAGCAGCCGACACTGCCGCAGACGATCAGCGGCAAGGCGTACGACAACTCTGTAATCGATGCGATCCATGTCGACTGGAGCATACCGGCGAATACCGACTATACCCAAGCTTTTGCCCCGGCGATCGAGGTGACGGGGACCGCTTATCTGAAGGTGGGGGCCGAGCAGACGAGACATGAGTTGACAGAGCCGGTGAAGGCTTATGTCGAGGTCGTGCCTCCCGATCTGAGGTACTTTATCGATGCGGGCGCCGGAGCGCCACATATCTATCAAGCGATCAAGGCGCTTGCGGGCGACGAATTGCTCAACGCCTCTGCCAATGCGGCGTACGATGCGACATTGGGGTGGGGGTACGTCGCCCGGACCAGCGCCGGAGCGAGCAGCGCGATCATCAACAAGTCGGAGCAGTCCGACCTGGACAAGAATGCTACCGGCATCATGATCGACGGCGGCGACCCGCTGTCTACGCTGTCGTACAAGCTGGACGGTCTGGAGGGCGGCAAAAGCTATCGCTTCAGCTCCTATCATCGTCTGTGGTGGAGCAATGAGATGCCGATCAAAATCACGATCGACTACATGCTAGGCGGCAAGAAGGTGTCGCAAATCGTCCAGCGTCTCCATCTGGATCATGCCGGACATTCCAGGCTCGTCACCTACGATCTCGAGCTGCCCGAAGGCGCAACCGACGTCACGTATGTGATGACCAACGTTGGCTCCTATACGGACGGACCGGGCGCAGGCAAGACGAACAAAAACGCGGCGATCAGCTGGCTGGCTGTACAGGAGCTGGCAGATGCGGCGCAGCCGGTCGCGTATAGCTCGCTAGGCGGCTTGGCTGGTCAGAATTCCGATGTCTGGTTCGACACGAGCGGCGTCCCGATCCAGGCGCATGGCGGTCAGGTGCTCTGGGTCGAGCATGTAGCATGGAACGGCAATGTACCGACCTATACGGATAGCCCGTCGGAGGGCGACGGCGCCTGGCTCTGGGTCGGCGAGGACAAGACGTATGGCGGGCGGCCGATCGGCGGCATCCACACTTATGTGTCCAGAGACCTCTACAACTGGGTGGACATGGGGGTTGCGCTCTATCCGCATCGTGTGTTCCCGGTGGAAAAAACAACGGACGGGCAAGGCATCCAGTTCAGCGATAGCCAGCTTGCGGCCTTCAAGGCCCGCGCGATGGGGACGGCGGGCATCGGCGTCAACGAGATGGGCGAGCCGCTATCCCGGTTCGACATCGACTACGCGCGCGACTTCCTGCAGGCGTATGTCGATACCAGCGTCAATCCTGACTATCGCCGCAGCGACGACGCAGCCTTCGACTACGTGTCCGCAACCTACGACGAACCGAGTCTGAGGCTGGCCTTCGATCGCGCCTATGCCTACTACTCCATTATGGAACGCCCCAAAATGCTGTACAACGATACGACGAAGCAGTATGTCATCGTCTATCATGTCGACGGCCCTTCGGATGCTCGCATCCTGGAGTTCTACGACACGCTCAAAAACAGTCCTATGGTCGTGACGGCGGCGAGCCGCTACAGCCGGGCGCAGATGGGCTTCGCCGTATCGGACTCGCCGTTCGGCCCGTTTAAGCTGGTCAACGCCCAACGCATGAATTACGTCGAAGGGCGATACGACAGCAGTCCGGGGATGGCGCGCGATATGACCGTGTTCAAGGACGACGACGGCAAGGCGTACGCCATCTACTCCAGCGAGGAAAATCGCTACACGTATATCTCGCTGCTGAACGACGACTACACAGCCCCCGTCAAAAACGGCACAGAGGGCTTCGGCGAAACGTTCACGGGCCGCGTATTCTCGGATATGAATCGAGAGGCGCCGGCGGTGTTCAAGTATAACGGCAATTATTATTTCATTACGTCCGGTACGACGGGCTGGGACCCCAATCCCTCGATCGCTTACCGCGCCAATCATATCTTCGGCAATACGACGGACAGCGGCCAGACCTTCACGCCATATACGAGTCTGGGCAACCCGTTCCCGAACGACAGCTCCAACACGTCGTATCGCTCGCAGTCGACGGCGGTCATCCCGTACGATCCCGAGAACGGTCTGTTCATCTATATGGGCGACCGCTGGATACAACGCGCGCTGGATACGTCGGGTTATGTATGGACGCCGATCCGGATCATGGATGATGGAGCCCGCATCGAGGGGCAGACCGTGAGCGACTGGAAGCTGGAGTCGCTTGATGCGCTCGCGCCGCTGCAGGTGCTGGAGGGCGGCGAGTATTCCGTCAAGCTGGGCGAAGCGTTGGTCTTGCCAGAGACGCTGAAGGTGAAGCAAGGCTCTGCAGTGTACGACGGGGTGCCCGTCAGCTGGGATCCAGCGAGCTTGGCATCGGCAAGTCTGAGACTGGGATCGGCTGAGGTGCAAGGAACGCTTGGCGGCAGCTCCGCGGTGGCCGGTCTGACCGTGTCGGTCGATGTATCGGTGACGTTGCCGGACCATACGCTTTATTTCGTCAGCCCGTCCTCTGCTGCTGTGGCGCAGTACGCGCAGTTGGTAGGCGATTATACCGCGGCGACGGGCAAGCAGCTCCGGCATACCGAGGCGGAGCAAAGCTACGACCCGCAGAATGGCAGAACGTGGGGCTACACCGGTACGAACAGCATCCTGCGCGCTAACGTCGCAGACATCTACCAAAGCTTGCGTTACGTCAATACGACCAGCGCCAGGGAGCTGACCTACAAATTCGACCTCGAGGCAGGCGAATACCAGGTCTACCTCGGCTTCTACGATCCGTGGTTCTCCTCGTCCCAGTCGAATCGGGTGGCGAGCACGACCATCAACGGCCAGATCGTAGAGACAGGCAGGGTCATCAATGGCTCTTACGAGACTGCAGCCCATCCGAATATCGCGATGGACACAGATGGTACGATGGAGATCGTCGTATCCCCGGACAGGACAGGCAGCAATACCGATGTGCAGCTAAGCTGGATCGTCATCGCCAAGACGGGAGCGGATGCCGAACCGGTAGCGGACAAGACGGCGCTGCAAGCGTTGTATGACGAGCTGAAGGACAAGCCAAACGCGAACTACACGACCGTGAGCTGGGGCGCCTTCCAGAGCGCGCTGGCGGAGGCGCTGGCGGTGCTCGACAACGGGTCGGCGACGCAGCAGCAGGCGGACGAGTCGCTGCAAGCGCTCCGGGATGCAGCGGATGCTCTGGAGACGAAGCCTCCGGTGGACAACCCGCTGTATATGACGGGGGCGGAGAGCGTCATCGCCGGGCAAGCCTTTGAGGTGACGATGGGTCTGGGGACAGTCAGCGATCGCGTATACGCGCACGACTTCACGGTCCGCTATGATCCGGCGCAGGTGGAGTATGTCGGAGCCGAAGCGGTGAAGGATGGCTTCGCGATCCTTGATCAGATGCTATCGGCGGGAGAGGTCCGCTTCCTGGCCAGCGATACGCAGCCGGTGCAAGGCAATGGCGCGCCTACGGCACTGCTGAAGCTGCAGTTCCGGGCGCTGGCATTGTCTGCGACCGCTGCAAGCGCGATGACGCTGACGGATGTCATATTGGCAGATGGCTCGGGTACGGAGACGACGGTGGAGGAGCCGGTAACCTACAGCTTCGACATCGAGGCAGTGTCCAAGGCCGAGCTGGAAGCTGCGATAGCCCAAGCGACGACGCTGCATGACGCCGCTGTTGAGGGCCAGCAGGCCGGGCAGTATCCGGCCGGAGCCAAGGCTGCGCTATGGCAGGCGATCGAGACCGCAGCGGCGACGATGAGCAATGATGCGGCGACGCAGGCGATGGTCGATCAGGCGCTACTGGCACTCGACGGCGCGGTCCAAGCCTTCGAAGCGTTGGTCATCGCACAGACGCCGGGCGATCTGAACGGCGACGGCAAGCTCGGCGTCGGCGATCTGGCCTTGATGGCGGCGGTATACTACGGCAGGTCGAGCAGCGACGCGGACTGGGAGGCTTACAAGAAGGGCGATCTAAACAGCGATGGCGTCATCGATATCGCCGACCTGCGCAAGCTGGCGCAAGGGATCATGGGCAGGATCTAGCAAGGGAGGATGAAGAAGGGATGGCGAGACAGATGAGGAGCAAAGCGTGGCGCATCGCACTGGCATGGCTGCTGCTATGCTCGGTATGGCCGTCGGTGCTGTTCGCGGCGCAGGAGGCGCCGGAGTTCTACATGAGCGTGTCCAAGGCCGAGGTCAAGGTGGGCGAGACGATCGAGGTGGAGATCGGTGTGCGCAACGCGTCGGAGCTCGTGGCGTACGAGCTGAACATGACGTTTGATCCGGCCTTGTGGACGACGGGCAGCGGCGTCTTCACCAGCAAGCTGAGCGGCTTCAGCGGGCTGGCCAATGCCGAACTGCTGGCCGCTGGCCAGGTGCGCGGCGTCTTTAGCAAGCTCGGCGACGCGCCGGGCGAGAGCGGCAACCTCGTGCTCGGGACCGTCAAGCTGACCGCCAAGGCGGTCGGCGCAGCGGAGTTCGCGCTGAGCGCGATCAAGATAGGAGAAGCTAGCGAGCAGTGGACGAGCTACACGCCAGCCATCAAAACAAACGCGAAAATCGTCAGCGCCGGACCAGGCGGAGGCGACGGGTCGAGTGGAGGAGACAGCGGCTCCGGCGGCAGCGGCGATGGCGGCTCGGGGGGCGGCAACGGTGATGGCGGTGCTGGAGATGGTACCTCGGGCGGCAGCGGCCCGAATCCGGGCAAGGAGCCGATCATCACGGCAACCTCCGTCCTGGTGGAAGCGCCGGAGGTTGTCGGCGGCACGGCCCAAGTGAAGCTGAGCGACGCCCACATGCAGCGGGCGATCGAGCTGCTGAGCGGTTCGACGCTGCGCATCGAGGTGAAGCCTGATGCCTCGGCGGGCAAGGTGGAGGTGTCGTTCCCTCTGGCTCAGGTGCGGGCCGAATCAGGGCGTAAAGTGAAGCAAATCGTCATCGACAGCGGTCTGGGGCGGGTAACACTGGAGCGGCGGCTGATCGAAGAAGCTGGATCTGTCCTGCAATTCACGGCGACACGGTTGGATGCGTCCACGCTGCCTGGCCGGCTCGCCGAGCATATCGCTGCTGGTGATGCGGCATATCAGTTTGAGCTATTGCTGGACGAACGTCCCCTCTCTTCGTTCGGCGCAGGCGATGTGACGGTCGAAGTGCCGTATACGCTGCGGCCGGGACAAACAGCGGACAAAATCGTTGTCTACTACGTAGCGGCTAACGGCGAGCTGGAGCTGATCAAAAACGCGCGATACAACGAAAAGACGGGAATGGTCAGCTTTAGCCCAGGAAGCTTCAGTCTGTATGTCCCGGCCTATGTACACAAGACGTTCGGGGACCTCGGCAAGGCAGAGTGGGCTAGAGGCTACATCGAAGCGCTGGCGGCGCGGGATGCGGTGAACGGCATCGGCAACGACGCATTCGACCCGAACGGCGAGCTGACGCGGGCGCAATTCATCACGATGCTGGTGCAGTTGTTCGAGCTCGAGGATGCGGCGGCTGCGACGACCTTCAGCGATGCGAAGCGGGATACATGGTATTATAAGGCCGTATCGTCCGCGCAGCAGCTCGGCATCGTGCAAGGCAAGCCGGACGGCAGCTTTGGGGTCAACGATCCGATCAGTCGGCAAGACATGGCGGTTATGCTGGAGCGCGCCTCGCAGGCACTAGGGCTGGCATCGAGCCAGACCGCAGCGAAGCCTGCGTATGCAGATGCCGCCGATATCGCGCCTTATGCGGCGGGGGCGGTAGCGCTCATGCAGGAGCACGGCATCATGGGCGGCATGGGAGACAACCGCTTCGACCCGAGGGGACTCTCGACGCGGGCGCAGGCGGCAGCTGTGCTGTACAGGCTGTTCGGACTGTAGTCAGAACGATCCCGTAACCGTAGGCTTGGTTTTGAGGGCAGCCTGAGAAATAGGAGAGGAAGAGGACGATGACAGGAGCTAATGCCAACGCCGATCAAGCAACCCGCGCCTATTGGCTGGAGAAGCTGAGACAGATCGCCGATCCGGTCCTGAGCGCCTTGGCTGAGCGGCGGCTGAAGGCGACCATGCCTGTTGAATGCAAGCCCGGCATGGAGGAGGATCGCGCCAAGTATACGCATCTGGAGGCGCTCGGCAGACTGCTGGCGGGGATGGCGCCTTGGCTGGAGCAGCCGGGCGGCGCAGAGGAGGAGTCGGAGGAGACGCTGCGACTCCGCTATGCGGAGCTGGCCAGAGCTGCGATCGATGCCGGGACGGACCCGGCATCGCCGGACGCCATGAACTTCTCGGAGGGCGGGCAGCCGATCGTCGACGCTGCCTTCCTGGCGCAAGCGCTGCTGCGAGCGCCGGGCGAGCTGTGGCGCAAGCTGACGCCAGAGGCACAGCGCAACGTCGTGGCTGCGCTCAAGGCGACGCGGTCGCGCAAGCCTCACGCATCCAATTGGCTGCTGTTCTCCGCACTGATCGAAGCGGCCTTGTATGTTATGGGCGAGCAGGACTGGGACCCGATGCGGATCGACTATGCGATCCGGCAGCATGAGCAGTGGTACAAGGGCGATGGCGCTTATGGCGACGGACCGGAGTTCCACTGGGATTACTACAACAGCTTCGTCATCCAGCCGATGCTCATCGACCTGCTGGAGACGATGCGCGGACAAGACGAGACCTGGGATGCGCTGCGCCCTGTCGCGCAGCTTCGGGCGCGCCGCTATGCTGCTGTTCTGGAGCGATTCATCGGGCCCGACGGCTCGTTTCCGCCGATCGGACGCTCGCTCGCGTACCGCTGCGGGGCATTTCACAGCCTCGCCCAGAGCGCGCTGCTCGGCGATTTGCCGACCGAGCTGTCTCCCGGGAGCGTAAGGTGCGCGCTGACAGCCGTCATCCGGCGCACACTGGACGCGCCCGGCACCTTCACGCCGGATGGCTGGCTGAAGATCGGGTTGGCGGGACATCAGCCCGAGCTTGGGGAGCGCTACATTTCGACGGGCAGCCTGTATCTGTGCTCGACGGCATTCCTGCCGCTTGGCTTGCCGGGCTCGCATCCGTTCTGGAGCGGCCCGGACGAGCTGTGGACCTCGCAGGTTGTCTGGAGCGGGGGCGCTATTCCGATCGATATTGCTTTTGCGTAGAATTATACAAGTTATTCAAGTTCTATACCTGGTCATCCTCCTCGCGCATTCAATATACTTTAAGAAGCGGCGACGTTGTCTCTGCTTCCAATAATACGAACCGCGAGGAGAGATATAATTGAAACTATTGCTGCTAGATCTCGATTCGACTAACCCGACACATCTGGGATGTTATGGCTATCACCGCAACACCTCGCCTCATATTGATCTCATCGCGCAGAGCGGGGTTACCTTTACCAACTATTATACATCGGACGCTCCCTGCTGCCCGTCCAGAAACGCACTGATGAGCGGCAAGTTCGGCATCCACAACGGAGTGGTGGGACATGGCGGGACCGCGGCCGATCAACGGCTGGAAGGGGCGAGCAGAGACTTCCAGAGCAAGCTCCATACGAACTGCCTGCCAGCGATTTTCAGGAGGCAAGGGATGAAGACGGCCTTGATCAGCCCCTTTGCAGAGCGGCATTCGGCCTACAACTTCTATGCCGGCTTCCAGGAGATGTACAACACCGGCAGAGGCGGCATGGAGTCGGCCGAAGAGGTGACGCCAACCGTGCTGGACTGGCTGGACCGTCAGCAGCGCGAGGAGGATTGGTTTTTGTATGTGAATTACTGGGACCCGCATACGCCTTATCGCGCGCCGGAGGCGTTTGGCAATCCTTTTGAGGACGAGCCGATCCCGGCGTGGCTGACGAGAGAGGTGTTCGAAGAGCATCAACAAAAAATAGGTCCGCATAGCGTACATGAGCTGAATATGTACAACGACAAAACCTTCCCGGAATATCCTCGACATCCCGGCAAAATCGAGCGGTATGAGGAACTGCGGCGTATGATTGACGGATATGATTGCGGCATTCGGTATATGGATTCGCATGTGGGTCTTATATTCGACCGCTTGGAACAGCAGGGAATCATGGACGAGGTCGTCATCATCATTACGTCGGATCATGGGGAGAACATAGGGCAGTTGGGCATCTACGGGGAGCATGGCACTGCGGATCAAGGCACCTGCCGGATCCCGATGATCGTACGCTGGCCGGGAGCCGCGCAGGGCCATGTCGATCATGGCTTGCATTATCACCTCGACTTGCTGCCCACCCTGGCGGAGCTGCTAGAGCAGCCGCTTCTGCCGGATTGGGACGGTCAGAGCTATGCCTCCGTCATCCGCAGCGGAGCAGCGTCGGGTCGAGACTATCTCGTGGTGTCGCAGTGCGCTCATGTGTGCCAGCGCAGCGTACGGTTCGGCGATTATCTCTACATCCGGACCTACCACGACGGCTACCATTTGTTTGACAAAGAAATGTTGTTCCATATCGCCGACGATCCTCATGAGACGAACAATCTGGCCAAGCTGCGTCCGGAGCTGTGCCGGGAAGCGGTCTATCTGCTGAACGAATGGCATGATACGGCCATGATGACCATGCCTTATGACGTCGACCCGATGTGGACGGTCATGAAGGAAGGCGGGCCGTATCATGCCAGAGGCCATCTGGCTCGATATGCGAGCCATCTGAGGGCCACGGGCCGGGCGGATGCCATTCCGAAACTGCAAGAGCGGCATCCGCAAGAGCGTTTATGAGCTGCTCTATTCTAATCTGCGGGAATCGACATGTTTCATCACATACTCTCTTGGCGACATCGACATGAATTTCTTGAAGGTCCTGGAGAAATACGAAAGATCGTAATAGCCCAGATGCTCAGAGATCGCAGAAATGGTCATGTCGGTTACCATCAAATAATCGCATGCATCCATAATGCGTAAATAGTGGATATATTGAATGGGCGAGTGGCCCATCATTTCCTTGAAGATCGAAATCGTGTAATTAGGCGAACGATGGATCAGTCTCGCCAACGTATCGATTTCAATTGGTTCCCGATAATGGGCAAGCAGGTAGTTTTTTATCGTTTCGGCATATTGAAGCTTCATCGGGGCGAGATTGGATGCATCCATTTCTTTCTCCAGCAGCCCTAGCAGCTCTTGCAAGATGCCTTTGCAGATATAATGCCTGGCCCGGTGTCCTTCTCTTAATTCCGAGAACATCTTTTCAATACGGTGTTTGTAATAGTTCATGTTGCGTGCTCGGATAATAAGGTAATGCTGACGTTTCAAGAACTCCGGTTCATCTTGAAGGGGCATGCTCTGCGTAAACAATACGGTGTATTTAAGATGGGGCTGACCATTATAATTACTTCCGCTGCGTACCGAATGGATGGGCATAAACAGAATTTCGTTGGCGTTCAGCAAGATTTCTTCGCCGTCGATCCAATAATGCGCTGTGCCTTCCAGCATAAACACAAGAATATTCCAGCCGATTCTCTCAGCAGCGGTATGCCAATCGGGAATCATTTTGTCGAGATTAACGAAGAGTTCATCATGAAACACGACGCTCACTTCCTTTTTTGGGGACTGACATAACATCTGCTAAAGGTAGTATATCACGGCGGCTTCAGCAAGGAGTCGAAATGTTAGAAGTACTAGCCGACATGAAAAACCCGCTTTCCCTTTGAGGAAGGCGGGTTTTTTCTTACATTCTGAGCATTTATAAGTTTCACATTTATATAGTCTGTGGCATTCTCCGACAAAGCTCTTCGCGTCTCAGAGTTTTGCGAAGCAAAACTAGCTTTGTAGGCATTCGCTTAGGTTTTGATTAATCATTGACAGATACAAAGGGTGGAACTATAATATTATAACAGTTAAAAATATATTATATCATATTATTTAATTCATGTCAAGAACTATTTTCGAGAAGTTAAAAACAACATGAAACACGCGAATTGCTATTCGATAATGAAGGAGGATGTCTCATGTTTTGGCCGCGCATCTTTCAGTCCTTACATGCATCCGTACCGGAGCTGTATACAGACGAGCTGCTGGGGCTCAATGAGCAAACCAGGCCATACGGCGTGGCTCTAACCGAGCAAGAGATTGCCATGATCATGGTTGCCAGAGATCAAGTGTTGCAAAGCTATGGGCGGGTAGAGCTAGGGATAGACGTGACGAAAGAAATGGTGGAGCAGTTCGCTTCCTCGGCTTATGTGGAGCAAGAGAGCTACGCGGAGACGTTAATGGCATTACATGAAATTTTCTATAATCTGAAAAACGAAACAGAGGACAGAATTAACGATTACCAGCTCATCCACATGATGAAGAGCTTGTATGAAGAGGAGTGCGCAGGCTCTATCGATCTGTTACAAAGCCGCCTGGAAGCCTATGCCGAGCAGTGTCGTGTGGAGGCGATGACGAACGATAACGATCTGGAGGGGGATGATGCTGCATGGCATCTGAAGAGATGAATGAATACCGGGGATGGATCGCTGAACGGAAAGTTCGCCGGTCGCGATTGACTCGTCATCAGTATACGATCGGTCTGCTGCAAGAAGGACGTCATGCCGGTCTGCTGACCAGCGAGGAGACGATGCGCATCCAGCAAGGCTTAATGCTGATCCTGCAAGAGCTGATCCTGCGCTACACGCAAGGGGAGAGCACCTCGGTGACGACGGAGACGGCCGAGGATATCATGCTCTCGGTCCTGTATGCGACGGATGCCTACTTGTTCGGACTGGGGCAACCGGAGCAGGCCATCGACTGCTTGAAGCGGATGAGCATCCGCGACATCTACACTCAAGGGGTAGAGACGGTCAGCCAATGCTTCGCGGACACCAAGCAGCTTTATGAGGACGTCAGTCAGACAATGGTTCAGGTGCCGATCGATGCGTACCGACTGACGATTGACGAATCGTTGCCCGTGTTTCTACGCAAATACGGGATGATCTTCCATGCGCACAACACGATGGCCAGCATCGACTACCCTTTAGCTCAGGATGATATGAAGCTGCAAGGCGTGTTCTACATGAAGCAATATTTGGAGCGTTTGCAGTTGGAAAATACGTTTTGCAACCAGTTTGATCTGCAAGCGATCCTGGAGCTGCTTTCCCATTACGGGAGAATGTGTCGATTTGATTATCGGATGGAATTGTTTAATTTGTTCCAGCTGATCCTGAACCAATCGGTCTTTTCTACCCTGTGTGGCGGAGCTCCGACGGAGCTGAGGATAAGCGTTGCTCAATATGAGCGTCTGGCCCGTCGACTTGCGAGCCTGTCAGAGGACGAGATTCGCACGGCGATCACGAGCGCCTTAACGATCATTCAGCAGGAGCTGAAGCTTGACCACCAATTGATACCCTATATGGATGGCTGCAAAGAGGAGCTTGTGCAACGGGTGAAGCACGCGGCCGAGTACAATAGTCTCGACCATGTGATCGTCATGGAGCGGCAGTCAGCAGCAAGCTCAAGGGTCATCTCCTTTGACAAAGCGGATGTGATGAGTTCGGCTCAGCTAAGGCGATTGCTCGATCAGATTCATAGTTGCGCAAGCACGGAAGAGAAGGTTAAGCTTATGTTGCAGAAGGTGCATTCGATCCATGACTACCTGGATTTGCTGGAGTCGAATTGCTTGTACGGCGACGAGTACGAAGCGCTCTTTCGCGCCTTTGGCGAGATGGAGCTGGCGATTTTGGCCAAGGTTGTATTTTACGAGGAGCTTCGCAATGAATCGCTTGTGTCGTTTATATCGGCTGGCTCCGAGGAGGACCGTTCCGAGTGGCAGCGCCACTTTGTTCGTTTCCTTCGCGACAAGGATCAAGACGCGCTGCGGAGCATGGACAGATGTGTGAACGAATTGGATTATGAGCAGCTAAGCTTCAACTAAACGGAGTAACAGATGACCTCCATTCCTTCTGAAAGGATAAATGACATGCATCCTAATCAATATCCGATCGGCCCTTTTCAAGCGGCAAGCGATTCGTCGTATGAAGCCATTATCGAGCGAGCCAATGAGGTGCCCAAGCTGGTCGAGCATTTGCGCAGCTTGGTTGACGGGCTGGACGAGGGGCAATTGGCTACGCCCTACCGACCGGGCGGATGGACGATCAGGCAAGTCGTCCACCATCTGGCGGACAATGATATGAACGCTTACCTGCGCTTCAAGCGTGGCTTGACCGAGCAAGGCCCGATGGCCAGCAGTTATCGGGAGGAGCTGTGGGCAGATTTGATCGATTACGAGAAGCTGCCTGTCTCGAATTCATTGTTGCTTCTTGAGATGTTGCATGAACGCTTTTTCGTACTGCTCCAGGAGCTGAGCAGCGAGGACTACGAGCGGACGATTCAGACGGCAGTCCTTGGCGTCATCACGTTAGACACCGCGCTGCAGCGATGGCTCTGGCATCATCGCCATCATGCGGCGCAGATCCAAAACTTGCTTCGTACCGAGAGTTGGAAGCTGTAACCTTTTGGGGATTCCTCCGTCTATAACCATAAGGAGGGGATCCAATGCGAAGCAAAAGGTATGTCTTGATAACTTGGGGGTTGCTCGTAATCATGCTTGCGGCGTGCGGCTCAGTGAATAAGGAGGAGCCGATGAACAAGCCAGGTCAAGATGACGAGACGTGGTCTGTGGCAGGGAATATCGTATCCAAGGAGCCGACGGAACCGGGAGGGCGATTGCTCGTCTATCCATCGGAGGAGCCGTCGGCGCTGGAGGAGCTTTCCCAGGAAGAGTGGATCGAAAAAGCGCAAGCGGAAGGCGCGGATATCGCATGGTACGTGGTAGATCAGGCGCAGTACGCATCTGTCGAGGTCGGACAGCATGTGCGGATGACACTAAAGCCGGATCAGCTTGAGCCGTATCCGCCGATCCGTACGGTTATCGATCTTGAGGTAACGCCGGGGTCCTAGATGGAGTGAGCAGAAAAACAGGAGTCAGGCCGCTTGTTACCAGGGTGCCTGGCTTTTTTTTCTGCAAGAATATTGAAACTTGGAACCTTCCCCTCTATAGAGCGTTAAACATAGAAGTTCTTTTCGGTGAGGTGGGGGCTATAGAAAAGCTTTTGAAGAATTCAACATTTGGTACGCTGTTCGCTCTTCCATTTTTTGTGAGTCTATTCTTTCGCATCTTTTTTTGACAATCCGCCCCCGAACACTAAAAACAGTTTTGAAAGGATGAACCTATGGTCGCTTTTCTTTTCATTGGCGTCTACCTGATGCCGATCCTTGCGTTTTTTTTCATTGTTTTGTTGCTGACGGCGATCCACAAGATTGTCAAAAATCGTCCTTATCGTAGAGAGATGTACTGGTGTGGCTTGTTTTTTGCTGTCCTCATGTGGACGCTAGCTATGGTGACGATGATGAATGGGGGTCTCTAGCGGATGAGGAGAGACTTGAAGAAAAAGGCGGTCTTCATCGACCGGGACGGAACAATAGGCGGAGGAGATCAGGTTATCCTGCCTGGTCATTTTCAGTTGTTTCCTGGAGTTCAAGCATCGATTGACCAGCTTAAGTGTACCTACCCCTATGTATGTGCCTTTACCAACCAACCAGGCATTTCTCGCGGTGAGGCGCCAATCGAGGCCTTTGAGCGTGAGCTCGCTGGATTCGGATTCGATCGAGCTTATATTTGCCCCCATGCGCCGGCACAAGGTTGTACATGCAGGAAGCCTGCGACAGGCTTGTTGTTGCGTGCAGCGGAAGAGCTGCAGCTGGACTTGTCCCAATGCGTCGTAATCGGCGATCGGTGG
>Ga0160464_100533_pt1 | contig 26397 bp, 26 predicted proteins | sample HID1971I_E11MG_FD_108275 | JGI IMG/M metagenome (GOLD analysis project Ga0160464, IMG submission 108275) | Enriched millipede-associated microbial communities from UW Madison campus, WI, USA - HID1971I_E11 MG | ecosystem: Host-associated > Arthropoda: Insects > Digestive system > Unclassified ... | reverse complement strand
GGGCCATTAGGCCAATCGTCTGTGCCGCGGCCGGTGTGAAGTGCTTAGGCTGGGGATAGCTGTTTCTTTGGTTACTTTCTTTGCAGCAGCAAAGAAAGTGACCCCCGCCCCGGGGAGGGGCAGTGCTAATAAACCGACACGAATACGGGATCCGGCGAAAACCTGAACCACACCCAACGCCAAGCAAAACAACCCCGCTTTCAATGATCAGTCACAAAAGTCGGATGCCGCGTACGAATCTCGTCCACCTGACTAAGCGTGCCCGACAGATGCTTGCGCAACGCGGCATCGGCCGCATCGGGATCACCCTTTTCGATAGCATCGACGATCTCGGTGTGATCCCGCACCACCGCCATCGTCTTGCCCTCGACCGGCAAATGCAAACGGCGCAGCCGGTCGATATGGCCGCTCAATCTGCGCACCAGATCCCAGAGTTGCGGAACGCCCGCAGCCTCATACATCTGCCGATGGAAAGTCTGATCGAGCAATGAAAACTGCTCGACGTCCTTCGGATCGAGCCACTCCGTCTGTTCCGCGATCGTCGCGCGAAGCCGTGCGACCAGCGACGCCTTGTGCTCCCGCGCCAGCGTGCGCACGACTTCGAGTTCAATCGAACGGCGCAGAAAATGCGCCTGCATCGCCGACGCCACGCTGATCTGGCTCACGACCGTCGCGTGCTGCGGAAAGATGTCGACGAGTCCTTCCTCACCGAGCTTCATCAGCGCATCGCGCACGGGTGTCTGGCTAAGACCGTAGCGCGTCGCCAGTTCGATCCGCGACAGCACCGTGCCGGGCTCGAGTTCGAGCGACAGGATCATTTCGCGCAGCCGTTCGAAAACCTGCGGCGCGGCGTGGCGGGAGCGGTCCAGGCGATGGACCGAAGCGGAAGCGGCGTTTTTCATGTCAGACGGAAAGCGATAGGCGACTGAAACATTAGTACTATAGCCGCGCTCAGCCACGTGCGGCACGGAAAGAGCGAAAACAACGATCCGCGTATACCCGACTGACACACTAATACATTAGTGCTTTACCATTCGGCTACTCTCGCTACTTCCGGACGTCCGACATGACCCGCGATATCGCCATCACCCAGGTTCGAATCACGCCGATCGCCTTCCGCGACGGCCCGTTGCTCAACGCCGCGGGCATCCACGAACCGTGGGCGTTGCGCGCCATCGTCGAACTGGAGACGAGCGACGGGCGTGTCGGCATCTCCGAAACCTATGGCGACGAGCCGATGCTGCGCGTGCTCGATCAGGCGAAAGAACTCGTGATCGGCCTGTCGCCGTTCGACCTGAATCAGATGGAAGAGCGCGTGCGCGCGACGATCAAGGCGACGCCCGGCGCCGTCGAATTCGAACTCGCGCCCGGCTCGCATGCCGCGAAAAATGCGCCGAAGGTCATCAGCACGTTCGAAGTGGCGATGCTCGATCTGCAAGGGCAAATCGTCGGCGCGCCGGTAGTCGATCTTCTGGGCGGCAAGGTCCGCGACGCCGTGCCGTACAGCGCGTATCTGTTCTTCAAGTACGCGGAACATATCGACAAGCCCTATGCGCCCGATGCGTGGGGCGAGGGCATCAGCCCTGAACAGATCGTCGCGCAGGCGCAGCGCATGATCGACCTGTACGGTTTCCAGAGCATCAAGCTGAAGGGCGGCGTGTTCGAGCCCGCGCATGAAATCGCCTGCATGAAGGCGCTCGCGAAGGCTTTCCCCGGCATGCCGCTGCGCCTCGATCCGAACGCGAACTGGACGCTCAAGACGAGCATCGAGGCCGCGCCCGAGCTCGATGAAATCCTCGAATACTACGAAGACCCGTGCCCCGGCCTCGAAGGCATGGCCGAACTGCAGAAGCACACGAAGCTGCCGCTCGCGACCAACATGGTCATCACGACGATGGACGACTTCCGTCGCGGCTGCAACATGGGCTCGATCAAGGTGCTGCTCTCCGATCATCACTACTGGGGCGGCCTGCGCGCCACGCAGACGCTCGCGCGCATGGCGCGGCTGTGGGGCTTCGGCATGTCGATGCATTCGAACTCGCACCTCGGCATCAGCCTGATGGCGATGACGCATGTCGCGGCAAGCGTGCCGAATCTCACGTATGCGTGCGATACACACTACCCGTGGCAGGAAGAAGAAGTGATCAAGGGAGGCCGCGTCAAATTCGATAACGGCGCGGTGCGCGTGCCGACGACGCCGGGTCTCGGTGTCGAACTCGATCGCGAGCAACTCGCCGCATTGCATGAGCAATACCTGACGTGCGGCGTGCGCAATCGCGACGACCTAACGCAAATGCGCAAGTATCAGCCCGAGTTCACCGGCAAGAACCCGCGCTTCTGAGTCATAGAACAAGTACAGCGCATTCCAGGAGACAACCTCATGAGCAGTCCCAGCGCGCTGTCGAGCGCCGTTCGCAAGATCAAGTGGCATGTGCTGCCGCTTTTCGTCGTGATGTTCATCGTCAATTACATCGACCGCGTGAACATCGGTTTCGTGCGCCAGCATTTGAGCGCGGATCTCGGCATCGGCGCGGCGGCTTACGGGCTCGGCGCGGGCCTGTTCTTCGTGAGCTACGCTGTGTTCGAAGTGCCGTCGAACATGCTGATGCAGCGGTTCGGCGCGAAGGCGTGGCTCACGCGCATCATGATCACGTGGGGGCTGGCGGCCGTGGGCATGGCCTTCGTGAAGGGCGAGACCTCGTTCTACGCGATGCGGCTCGTGCTCGGCGCGGCCGAAGCGGGCTTCTTCCCGGGCGTCGTGTTCTATTTCACGCAATGGCTGCCGCGCGATGAACGCGGCAAGGCGATGGCCATCTTCCTGAGCGGCTCGGCGCTGGCTTCAGTGTTCTCCGGACCGATCTCAGGCGGCTTGATGCTGATCGAAGGCGTGGGCCTGCACGGCTGGCAGTGGATGTTCATCATCGAGGGCATGGCGTCGGTCGTACTCGCGGGCTTCGTGTGGTTCTGGCTCGATTCGAAGCCGCGCGACGCGAAGTGGCTCACGCGCGCCGAACAGGATGCGGTCGTCGCCGAAATCGAGGACGAGCAGCGCCGCCGCGATGCCGTGCACGCGAAGAAGCCGACGTCGTGGAGTCTCTTGCGCGATCCGCAGATTCTGATCTTCTGCCTGATCTATTTCTCGGTCTCGCTGACGATCTACGGCGCGACGTTCTGGCTGCCAAGCATCATCCGCAAGATGGGGCATCTCAACGATTTCCAGGTCGGTCTTTTCAACTCGATTCCGTGGCTCATTTCCATCGTCGCGATGTATCTGTTCGCGGCACTCGCGGCGCGCTTCAAGTTTCAGCAGGCGTGGGTTGCGTGCGTGTTGCTGATCGCGGCGGCCGGCATGTATGCCGCGGGTCTCGGCAGCCCGGTCTTCTCGTTTGTCGCGATCTGCTTTGCGGCAATCGGTTTCAAGGCCGCATCGTCATTGTTCTGGCCGATTCCGCAAGGTTATCTCGATGCGCGCATCGCCGCGCCCGTGCTCGCACTGATCAATTCGATCGGCAATCTAGGCGGCTTTGTCGCGCCTGCGACGTTCGGTTTCCTCGAACAGAAGACGGGTTCGATTCAGGGCGGGTTGACGGGTCTCGCGGTGATGTCGGTCGTGGCCGCCGGTGTCGTGTTTTTCGCGCGCATGGCGCCTCGGGCCGGGCGCGATGTGCCGGTGCTGCAACCGGGCGTGCAGAAGTAATCGCGCATCTCTCCATTGCACGTTAAAGCATGAAAAGGTGAACTCCACGACGGCGCATTTTTAAGTGAAGCAGAACGATATACCCATGATGCCTCCTCGCCGTGTTACGGTGTTTGCTGAGATCGTCGGGATTTCGCGCTACCGTGCTTTTATGACACGACACTCATCGTTCACGTGTTATTCCACAACCGTCAAATTGAATCAAATGACAGTTGCATCGGAAGCGTAGCGGCACGACACTTGCACGTCCGTGGGTTCACTTTCAAAGGAGATGTCATGAGTATCTTTTCAAATATCCTGAACAAAATCTTTCACCACGACAGTGCGCCTGCCAGCGCAAGCCCGGGCGCAGCGCCTGCCGCCGCACCGGCCACCACGACGGCTGCCACGCCTGACCAGCCTGCCGCAGCACCGATGCAGGAAGTGGATGTCGAAGCAGTGCTGACGCAAATGCAGGCGAGTCAAGGCGCGCAACTCAACTGGCGCACGTCGATCGTCGATCTGATGAAGCTGCTCGGCCTCGACAGCAGCCTGTCCGCGCGCAAGGAACTGGCGTCGGAATTGCACTACTCCGGCAATACGGAAGACTCGGCCTCGATGAACATCTGGCTGCACAAGCAGGTCATGCAGAAACTCGCGGAAAACGGCGGCAAGGTGCCCGACGATCTCAAGTAAGAAGTAAAAATCGCGGAAGGCGATCCGGAGACGGTTTGCCTTCGCCGCGTCTTACTACGGTCCGGATCATCTTCCGCGACTGCCCGTATGAAATAACCACCGATTCTCATCGACTGCACGCATCGCTGGCATGCGCACTGCTCTCCATTCTGTCAAGGCACTCCGTCTTGACTGAAACCTCGCTGGGGAAGCAACGATGACAATCCAGAGAAAGATCGCCAACTGGCGCAGGATCGGCCATTTCTGCACGAGACGCCTCGTCGATTATGGCGAGCTGATTCCCATCGAACTCGCTGAGACCAAGAAGCGCGTGCTGCATGAAGTGGTCGCGCTCGTCGCGCTCACGATCGGCGCACTGTTCACGCTATCTTTCGTGTCGATCGCGGTGATCGTGACCTCAGTCGGCACGCCGTACCTCGTGCTGACGGCGTGGTGCGTGGCGGGAGCGTGGCTCGCCGTCGCGGTGATCGCGGTCATCGTCATGATGTCGCGCAAGCCCGCGCAACCTTTTCAGTTGCTGCGCGAAGAGTTGCGACGCGACATGGATGCCATCAGGGAGGCAACGCAATGAAGCATGCCGAAGCTCACGGAGCCGTGCTCGCGCGCATGGCGGAGTCGCGCGCGGAATTGATCGCCGCGCATATTGCCGATGAACCTTTGCGGGTTACGCGTGCGCCGCGCGTGCCGCGCACGTTGCCGGCAACGCGACCCGCGCCGTGGTTCCTACGCACGCCCAATGCCGAGTTGATTGCGCTCGCGCTCGTCGGCATCGCGATTCTCGGCGTACGCCGCACGGTGCAGACAGCGGTCGGCGCGGGATTGAGCGCGTCGACACATCGGGCGTTCTCCGATGTGCTCGACGCGCTGCGTGGATGACTGCCGGTTGCCGAGCGCCTAACGCCGTGTGCGCCGCTTCTTCGGCTTGGGCGGCGTAAGCGCTGCCGTCCAGAAAGCCGACGCTTGCCGTTTCGCTTGGGCGGTGGCGCGGCCTCGCGTCGAACCGATGACCGCATTCGCGCCGGACAGCCACATGCTGAGGAACGGGTTCTTCTTCACCCAAGGGTTTTTCATGCTTCGGCTCCGGTCGACGTCGATGTGGATCAATGCAGGCGCATGGTATTGTCGCCGGCATCTTTCGGGATCTTCGCCTCCAGTTGTTCCTTGCGTTGCATCAGCTTCTTGCCGAGCGCATTCAGATCCGCGCTCGACTTGCGCAGCTTGGGGAACAGATCCGATTCTTCCTCTTCGATGTGATGCTGCACCATCTCGCTCATGACCTTAAAGGTCGCGTCGAAGCCGGGTTGGCCCGCTCTCAGCGTAGTGAACTTTTCGATCAGCACCTTAACGAGAAAGTGTTCGACATAAGCTTCTTCGACATCGGGCCGGTCGTCTTCGTCCAGCGCTTCCTGCGCCGCCGGATACAGCAACTCTTCCTCGATCATCGCGTGGACCGTGAGTTCTTCACACGCGCGTCGCACGAGCGTGGTCTTGGCGTCGAGATCGTCGTCCTTTGTTTTCTCGAACGCATCGAACAGCTTTTTAACGGCACGATGATCGTCCATCAGCACTTCAATGGCGTCCTGGCTCGGCGTGGCGCGGGAAGCGGCAGCGGTTTCAGCCTGTGTGGGGGTCGGGCGGGGCATCGTGTCCTCTGTTTCAAAAAGTGGGTGGTCACGATATAGAGCAATGCGCGGACCCGGCTGCCACGTAGCGGCCATCGACCGCCTACGAACTTTCCCTATGTTACGATCCTCACATCGATGTTATAAACTGAGATCAATCTATCAAAAACTGTTGTGCGTCGCACAAGACGCCGGCATACCGATCTCATGCTGGAAACTGCATCGAAGTCCATCGTCGCCTGGCCCGCAAAGGCGCAAGTTCACGCCAGCGCCCGCAATCCCGGCGTGCCGTTCGACCTGTCGTGGCTCGACGGGCTGCGCGTCAATCAATCGGCGGTGACGCGCCGCGCATCGACGCTCGGCACGCGCCGCGCCGTCAAGAAAGATGCGCAGGCCGCGTGGCTGCTCAAGGCGATCACCTGCATCGACCTCACGACGCTCAGCGGCGACGACACGCACGGGCGCGTCGAACGCCTGTGCGCGAAGGCGCGCCGTCCGTTGCGCGACGATCTGCTCGACGCGCTCGGCATGGCCCCCGCGTCGATAAAGACAGGCGCGGTGTGCGTTTATCACCGTTACGTGAAAACCGCCGTGAACGCGCTCGAAGGCAGCGGCATTCCGGTCGCGGCCGTATCGACGGGCTTTCCCGCCGGACTCAATCCGCACGATCTCAAGCTGCGCGAGATCGAGGCGTCGGTGCGAGACGGCGCGTCGGAGATCGATATCGTCGTCACGCGCGAGCACGTGCTCACGGGCAACTGGCAGGCGCTCTACGACGAGATGCGCGATTTCCGCGCTGCATGCGGCGATGCGCACGTGAAGGCGATTCTCGCGACCGGCGATATCCGCACGCTGTCGAATGTCGCGAAGGCGTCGATGATCTGCATGATGGCCGGCGCCGACTTCATCAAGACATCGACGGGCAAGGAGAGCGTCAACGCGACGCTCGATGTATCGCTCGTGATGGTGCGCATGATTCGCGAATATCTCGCGCGCACCGGCGTCGCAATCGGCTTCAAGCCTGCTGGCGGCGTGTCCACCGCGAAATCGGTACTCGAATATCAGATCCTCATGAAGGAAGAGCTCGGCCGCGAATGGCTCGAAGCGGATCTGTTTCGTGTCGGCGCATCGAGCCTGCTCGCGGATATCGAACGCCAGCTCGAACATCATGTGAGCGGACGCTACTCGGCGTTCAACCGTCATCCCGTCGCCTGATTCACCTTCAAAACACAGCCTCATGAGCGTTGCCGAATACTTCTCCTCGATGGAATACGGACCCGCACCGGAAGACGATCGCGCCGCGCGCGCATGGCTCGATCAGCACGACGGGCGCTTCGGTCACTTCATCAACGGCGCATGGCGCGACAGCGACGACGCCGACCGCTTCGATTCGCGCGAACCGGCCACGGGCCGCGTGCTCGCATCGATCGCGCAAGGCACGCAAGCCGATGTCGATGCCGCCGTGGAAGCCGCGCATGCCGCCCTCGAAGGCTGGCAGGCGATCGGCGGAGCGGGGCGCGCGCGGCATCTCTATGCGCTTTCGCGCATGGTGCAGCGGCATAGCCGGCTCTTCGCCGTGCTCGAATCGCTCGACAACGGCAAGCCGATCCGCGAGTCCCGCGATATCGATATACCTCTTGTGGCAAGGCACTTTCTGCATCACGCGGGATGGGCACAGTTGCAGGACAAGGAGTTCGCCGACTGGGCGCCGCTCGGCGTGATCGGGCAGATCGTGCCGTGGAATTTTCCGCTGCTGATGCTTGCGTGGAAGATCGCGCCCGCGCTCGCGCTCGGTAATACGGTCGTCCTGAAGCCCGCCGAATTCACGCCGCTGACCGCGCTGCTGTTCGCCGAACTCGCGCATCGCGCGGGCTTGCCCAAGGGCGTGCTCAACGTCGTCACCGGCGACGGAAGCACGGGCGCGGCGCTCGTCGAGCATAAGCGGGTCGCGAAGATCGCGTTCACGGGCTCGACCGAAGTGGGCCGCCAGATCCGCGCGACGACAGCCGGCTCCGGCAAATCGCTGACGCTCGAACTCGGCGGCAAGTCGCCCTTCATCGTGTTCGACGATGCCGATCTCGACAGCGCCGTCGAAGGCGTCGTCGATGCGATCTGGTTCAATCAGGGACAAGTGTGCTGCGCGGGCTCGCGTCTTCTCGTGCAGGAAGGCATCGAAACGCGCTTCGTCGAGAAGCTCAAGCGCCGCATGGACACGCTGCGCGTCGGGACCTCGCTCGACAAGGGCATCGACATGAGCGCGGTCGTCGATGACGTGCAGCTCGAACGCATTCGCGCGCTCGTCGACAAGGGCGAAAGCGAAGGCTGCGAAATTTATCAGTCGCCGCGTGCCACGTTGCCCGAGCACGGCGCGTTCTTTCCGCCGACCCTCGTCACCAATGTCGCGCCGGCATCGACGCTCGCGCAGGAAGAAATCTTCGGGCCGGTGCTCGTGACGATGAGCTTCCGCACGCCGGAAGAGGCCGTCGCGCTCGCGAACAACACGCGCTACGGACTTGCCGCGAGCGTGTGGAGCGAGAACATCAGCCGCGCGCTCGATGTCGCGCCGCGCCTGCAATGCGGCGTCGTGTGGATCAACGCGACCAATCTCTTCGATGCGGCCGTCGGCTTCGGCGGCTATCGCGAATCCGGCTTCGGGCGCGAAGGCGGACGCGAGGGCATTTACGAATATCTGAAGCCGCGCGCGTGGACCAGACTCCCGGTTCGCGGCGAATCGAAGCCGTTGCAGGCACAACCCGATTCGCTCGTCGATGCAGGCAAGGTCAGCGCGCTCGATCGCACCGCGAAGCTCTTCATCGGCGGCAAGCAGGCGCGGCCCGACAGCGGCTATTCGCGGCTCGTGCATTCGCCCGCTGGCGAGATCGTCGGTGAAGTGGGCGAGGGCAGCCGCAAGGACATTCGCAATGCGGTGACCGCCGCGCGCGGCATGAGCAAGTGGTCGTCGGCGAGCGCGCACAACCGCGCGCAAGTGCTGTACTACCTCGCGGAAAATCTGAGCGCGCGCGCCGATGAGTTCGCGAAGCAACTCGTTACGCGCGCGGGTTCGAACGAGCGCGATGCGAAGCGCGAAGTGGATGCGTCCATCGCGCGCTTCTTCACCTACGCCGCGTGGGCCGACAAGTACGATGGCGCGGTGCATGCGCCGCCGCTGCATGGCGTCGCGCTCGCGATGCACGAGCCGCTCGGCGTGATCGGCATCGTGTGCCCGGACGAAGCGCCGCTGCTCGGCTTCGTATCGCTCGTCGCGCCCGCGCTTGCGCTGGGCAATCGCGTGGTCGTGGTGCCGAGCGAGACGTGCCCGTTGATGGCGACGGACTTCTATCAGGTCGTCGAGACATCGGATGTGCCGGGCGGCGCGCTGAATATCGTCACGGGCGATGCGCGCTCTCTTGCACAAACGCTCGCGCAACACGATGACGTCGATGCGCTCTGGTGCTTCCACGGCGCGTCGCTTTCGGCGATGGCCGAGCGTGAATCGACCGGCAACCTGAAGCGCACGTTCGTCGATCAGGGCCGCGTGTTCGACTGGCACGATGCCGCGAGTGAAGGTCTGCCGTTCCTTCGCCAGGCCGTGCAGGTGAAGAACATCTGGGTGCCGTACGGAGACTGATTGAAGCATTGAACGGGCGCAGATCTCGACACGAGGCACGCCCACGCATGGAGGAGACGCTGTGCTGAAGAACATCGATCCGCTCTTGAACGCCGATATCCTGTACGCGCTCGCCGCGATGGGTCACGGCGACGAAGTGGTGATCTGCGACGCCCATTTCCCCGCCGATTCCGTCGCGCGGCAAACGGTGCTGGGCAAGCTGCTGCGCGTGGACGGCGCGAACGCGCCGCGTGCGGTGCGCGCGGTGCTGTCGGTGCTGCCGCTCGATACGTTCGTCGACGATCCTGCGGGCCGCATGGAAATAGTCGGCGATGCATCGACCTTGCCGGCCGTGCAGCGTGAAGCGCAACGCGAAGTGGACGATGCGGAAGGCCGCGAGACGCCGTTTGCGCCGATCGAACGTTTCGCATTCTACGAGCGCGCGAAGCGTGCCTATTGCGTGATCGCGACGGGCGAAGCGCGCGGCTACGGCTGCTTCATCTTCAAGAAAGGCGTGCAGCTCGCACCTGATGCACCGGAAGGAGGTACGCGATGAAAAGCGTCGTCATTCTCGGCATCTATGTGACGGACCTCGCGTTCCGCGCAGCGCGCATGCCGCTGCTCGGCGAAACGGTCGCGGGCTCCGCGTTCAAGATGGGGCCGGGCGGCAAGGGCTCGAATCAGGCGGTGGCCGCCGCACGCGCGGGCGCGAACGTGATCTTCTGCACGCGCATCGGCGCCGATGCGTTTGGCGAGATCGCGCAGGCGACCTGGGCTGCCGAAGGCATCACATCGCGCGCAACCGTGATGAACGACGTTGCAACCGGCGCCGCGCATATCTATGTCGATGAAAACACGGGCGGCAATGCGATCATCGTCGCGGCGGGTGCGGCAGGCGCGCTCGCTCCCGAAGACGTCGATGCAATCGAGGACGATATCGCGCGCGCGGGCGTCTTCGTCACGCAACTCGAACAGCCGATTCCGGCGGCGCGGCGCGGTCTGGAACTCGCGCGCAAGCATGGCGTGACGACCGTGTTCAATCCGGCACCCGCCATACCGCTCACCGACGATATCTATCCGCTGTGCGACTACATCACGCCGAACGAAACGGAAGCGACGGCGCTGACGGGCGTGCCTATCGCCAATGTCGATGACGCGCGCCGCGCCGCCGACGTGTTGCTGAAGAAGGGCGCACGCGCGGTGATCGTTACGCTCGGTGAAGCAGGCGCGTTGCTGCATACGCCGAACGAATCGACGCTCGTGCCTGCATTCGATTGCGGCCGCGTCGTCGAAACGGCCGGCGCGGGCGATGGCTTCACCGGCGGCTTCGCGGCCGCGCTCGCACGAGGCGAAAGCCCGGCCGATGCGGTGCGCTTCGGCTGCGCGCTCGCGAGCATCTCTGTGACGCGTCCGGGCACCGCGCCATCGATGCCGCGTCTCGACGAGATCAACGCGCTGCTCGAACAAGGGAGCGTCACGCAATGAAAGCGTCGAAGTGGCTCGCTGATCGCCAGTTCAACTTCCTCATCGGCGTGAACGTGCTCGTCGTGATCGTCGCGACGTGGATGTCGCACGGCCAGTTCCTCGATATCGACAATCTCCAGTCGATGGGCGGCCAGTTGCCCGAGCTGGGCCTGCTCGCGCTCGGCATCATGCTGTCGATGGTGTCGGGCAACGGCGGCATCGATCTGTCGGGCGTGGGGCTTGCGAATCTCTCCGGCATGGTCGCGGCGATGCTCTTGCCGCACATGGTTTCCGCCGACGATTCGCCCGCGCTCTATACGGCGGTGTTCATCTGCATCGTCGTGGCGATGGGCGCGATCGGCGGGCTGCTGAACGGCGTCGTGATCGCGAAGCTCAAGCTCACGCCGATCCTCTGCACGCTCGGCACGCAACTGCTCTTCACCGGCATCGCGGTCGTGCTGAGCAACGGCGCATCGGTGCGCGTGGAATATGTCGATCCGCTGTCGAACATCGGCAACGGCACCTTCCTGCAAGTGCCGATTTCACTGTGGATCTTCATTGCCGCCGTGCTGCTGCTCGGCTGGGTGCTCAAGCGCACGCCGTTCGGCCTGCGTCTCTATCTGATGGGCACGAACCCGAAAGCCGCCTTCTATGCGGGGATTCCACGCGCGCGGATGCTGATTCTCACGTACGGGATGTGCGGCGTGCTCGCGTCGCTCGCGGGTCTCATCAGCGCGACGCATACGTCGAGCGCGAAGTGGGACTACGGCAATTCGTATCTGCTGATCGCGATTCTGATCGCGGTGATGGGCGGCGTGAATCCGGCGGGCGGGTATGGACGCATCGTCTGCGTGTTTCTCGCCGCGACCGTGCTGCAGTTTCTGTCGAGCCTGTTCAACCTGCTCGGCGTATCGCAGTTCTTCGGCGATTGCGCGTGGGGCTTTCTGCTGCTCGCATCGCTCGCATTCGCGGGCGGCGATCGCGTGCGCGCGATCTTCGGTATAGGCGGGGCCGCGCCCAAAAGCAATGTTCCGCCGCCGCCCGCATCGACGGGACGTTAGTGTTGCGTGTGATTCATCAAAGAGACCAATCGAAATAAAGGAGACAAGCAATGAAGCTCAACAGATTCGGCACCGCGCTCACGGCGATCGCACTCGCAGCGGGCGCGATCGCGGCAGCGCAAGCCGCGACGAACGAGACCATCGTGACGGTCGTGAAGGTGACCGGCATCAACTGGTTCAATCGCATGGATGAGGGCGTGAAGGAGTTCGGCAAGGAGAACCCGAACATCAATGCATATCAGACGGGTCCGGGCCGCGCCGACGCCGCGCAGCAACTGAAGATCATCGAAGACCTGATCGCGAAGAAGGTCACGGCGATCGCCGTGGTTCCGTACGATCCGCCGACGCTCGAACCCGCGCTCAAGAAAGCGATGGATCGCGGCATCAAGGTCGTCACGCATGAAGCGGACAACGCCAAGAACACGATGGTCGATATCGAAGCCTTCGACAACACCGCATACGGCGCAGGCCTGAACGAGCGCCTCTCGAAGTGCATGGGTCAGCAGGGCAAGTGGGCGGTGCTGGTCGGCTCGCTCGGTTCGCGCTCGCAGGTTCAATGGGCCGACGGCGGCATCGGCAATGCGAAGGCCAAGTATCCGAAGATGGATCTCGTCGAGCCTAAACTCGAAACCAACAACGATGGCGAACGCGCGTATCAGGTCGCGAAGGAAGTGCTGCGCAAGCACCCGGATCTGACGGGCTTTCAAGGTTCGTCGTCGCTGGACGTGATCGGCATCGGCCGCGCGGTCGAGGAAGCGGGCAAGGTCGGCAAGATCTGCGTGTACGGCACGGGCCTGCCGACGGAAGCGGGCAAGTTCCTGGAGAGCGGCGCGATCAACGGCATCGCGTTCTGGGATCCGAAGCTCGCCGGTCTCGCGATGAACAAGGTCGCGCAGATGCTCGTGGACGGCAAGGAAGTGCAGAACGGCGCGGACCTCGGCATTACCGGCTACAACAAGGTCAGCGTGACGAAAGGCCCGGGCAAGGGCGTGATCGTGCGCGGCACCGGCTGGGTCGATGTCGACAAGACGAACTACAAGCAATACAACTTCTGATGTGACGCGCGCGGCGCGCTTTTAAAAGAGCGCGCCGCTTGCCCTGGACAGACATGACCACAACGACACCGCTCCTCGAAGTCGTCGATATTCACAAGCGCTTCACCGGCGTCTATGCGCTGCGCGGCGTGAGCCTCGCGTTCGAGCGCGGCCAGATTTATCACTTGCTCGGCGAGAACGGCTGCGGCAAGAGCACGCTCATCAAGATCATTTCGGGCGCGCAACCGCCCGATGAAGGCGAGCTCGTGATCGAAGGCGTGCGTCACAAGAAGCTCTCGCCGCTCGAATCGCTCTCGGCGGGCATCGAAACGGTCTATCAGGACCTGTCGTTGCTGCCGAACATGAGCGTCGCGGAGAATGTCGCGCTGACGTCCGAACTCGCGGAACATGCGGGCAAGCTCGCCCGCACCTTCGATCGCCGTGCGCTTGGCGAAACCGCCGCGCGCGCGCTCGAAGCAGTCGGCCTGCCGGGCGACGCGGACTTTCAGAAGACGCTCATCGAGCAGTTGCCGCTCGCGACGCGTCAGCTCGTCGCGATCGCGCGGGCCATTGCGAGCGAGGCGAAGTTCGTCATCATGGACGAGCCGACGACATCGCTTACGCAGAAGGAAGTCGACAACCTCATCGCCGTGCTCGCACGTTTGCGCGCGGACGGCGTGGCCGTGCTGTTCGTGAGCCACAAGCTCGACGAATGCTATGCGATCGGCGGCGAAGTGATCGTGCTGCGCGACGGCCAGAAGATGGCGCAGGGACCGATCGAAAACTATACGAAGGCGCAGATCAGCGAGCTCATGACGGGCAAGCATCTGTCGACGGAACGCTATCGCGCGCAAGGGGAAGAAGGCGCATCGCAAGTCGTGCTCGATGTGCAGGGCCTCGGCCGCAAGGGCCAGTTCGCCGATGTGTCGTTCAAGCTGCACAAGGGCGAAATTCTCGGCGTGACCGGCCTGCTCGATTCGGGCCGCAATGAACTCGCGCGTGCGCTTGCGGGTGTCGCGCCTGCCGACATGGGCACGGTGACGCTCGACGGCATGCGTGTGCGCCTGCATTCCCCCGCGGATGCTAAGGCGCAGCGCATCGGCTATGTACCGGAAGATCGCCTGAATGAAGGGCTTTTTCTCGACAAGCCGATTCGCGACAATGTCGTGACCGCGATGATCGCGAGCTTGCGCGACCGCTTCGGCCAGATCGACCGCAAACGCGCGCAGGAGCTTGCGGAGCGCACCGTGAAGGACTTGCAGATCGCGACACCCGATGTCGACAAGCCCGTGCAATCGCTTTCGGGCGGCAACCAGCAGCGCGTGCTGATCGGCCGCTGGCTCGCGATCGATCCGCGCGTCTTGATTCTGCATGGCCCGACGGTCGGCGTCGACGTGGGATCGAAGGACATCATTTATCGGATCATGCAGCGGCTATCGAAGGAAGGCATCGGGATCATCCTGATCAGCGACGACTTGCCCGAGTTGCTGCAGAACTGCGACCGCATTCTGATGATGAAGAAAGGCCGCGTCGCGAACGAATATCGCGCGGACCGGTTGAACGAGGCCGATCTTTATCACGCGCTACTTTCAGAGGCAGCATGAGCATGAGCGAATCCATCCGCCGCACGGGAAGCGAGACGATGCCGCAGCACGCGGCCGAAATCGCGCCGCGTGTGCGCAAGGGCAACCTGTACGCGCGACTGATGCGCAATCCCGAGTGGTTCACGCTCGGGCTGATCCTGGTGACGTGTCTGGTCGTGGGCAGCATCAACCCGCGCTTTTTCCAGTTCGCCACGCTGTTCGACCTGTTGCATTCCGCGACGACGGTCTCGCTCTTCGCGCTCGGCACGCTCGTCGTGCTGGCGTCGGGCGGCATTGATGTGTCGTTCACGGCGATTGCCGCGCTGACGATGTACTCGATCACCAAAGCCGTGTTCGCGTGGTGGCCCGAGTGCCCGTTCGTGCTGATCCTGCTCGCGGGCGCGATCGGCGGCGTGGTGCTCGGCGTGATCAACGGGATGCTCGTGCACCGGCTGAAGGCGCCTTCGCTGATCGTCACAATCGGCACGCAATATCTGTATCGCGGCTTGTTGCTGACTTTCGTCGGCACGCAGTTCTTCATGAACATTCCGCATAGCATGGATACGTTCGGGCGCCTGCCGCTGTTCTTCTATCACACGCCGGATGGCTTGCGTGCCGTGTTGCCCGTCTCCGTGCTCGCGCTCGTGATCGCGGCGGTCGTGACATGGTGGCTGCTCAATCGCACGATGATGGGGCGTGGCGTCTATGCGATGGGCGGCTCGCTCGCCATCGCCGAACGGCTCGGCTACAACCTCCGCGCGATTCATTTGTTCGTGTTCGGCTATACCGGCTTGCTGGCGGGCGTCGCGGGCATTCTGCATGTATCGACCAATCGGCTCGCGAATCCGTTCGATCTCGTCGGCACCGAACTCGACGTGATCGCCGCCGTGATTCTCGGAGGCGCGCGCATCACGGGCGGCACGGGAACGGTAGTGGGCACGCTTTTGGGCGTCGTGCTGGTGACGCTCATCAATAGCGTGCTGATTCTCGTCGGCGTACCGAGCACCTGGCAGAAGGTGATCATCGGCGCGTTCATTCTGGTCGCGGGGACGTTGTTCGCGCTGGGACGCAGGCAGTAACGTTCTAAAAAAGCGGAACAAAAAAGGCTCGTTCAAATCCTGAACGAGCCTTTCTGTTTTTAAGCGGAACGAATCAGGCGCGTTTTTTAAGCGTCTGGCCTTGCTCCGTGATGACCGAATCGAACTCCGAAATCTGCGAGAACCGCACCGCCTTCACCTTGCCGAACTTGCTGGCATCGACGACGAGATGCCGTTCCACCGCGCTCGCCATCGCGGCCTGCTTGATCGCGACTTCATGAAAGTTCCAGCACGTGACGCCGCGTGCTTCATCGACACCGCCCGCCGACATGAACGCCTTGTTGATGCCCATACGCCGCAACGTTTCGACGCTCTCGTCGCTGGCGAATGATTCCGACGACGGCACGTACACGCCGCCGAGCAGGATCATGCGCACATTCGGCTTGCGCCGCAAAATCTCCGCGACATTGAGCGAATAGCACACGACCGTCAGATGCATCTCCGTGGGAATCTGCCGCGCGAGCGTCGTCAGGGTCGTACCGCAATCGATGAAGATGGTTTCGTTATCGACGAGCAGACGCGCCGCGTGATTCGATGCGATCGCCTTCGCCTGCGCGAAATGATCCTTTTCTTCCTCGATGGTGTAGCCCGCGTTGGGCACATCGGCTGCGCTGACGATATAGCCACCGAGATAAGTGAACTGGCCGGGATGCGCGGCGATATCACGGCGCACCGTCATCTCCGATACGCCGAGCAATGCGGCCGCATCGCGCAGACGCATGACGCTCTGTTTTTCGAGCGCACCGGAAAGGGCGCGCAGGCGTTCGTTCTTGGCCATCGGGATGGCGCGACGAGGCGCGCTCTTGGTGGCGGCGTGTCGCGCGAGCTGTGTTAGGTTTTGGTCGTTCGATGAAAGGATTATAACAATGCAAGCCGCATTTTTAGCTGCTTGCCGGGCGCGGCGCGGGTAAATCCCGAGACGTCAGGACTTGCGTGTGTAGCGCAGCCAGACAACGTCGTGTTCCAGTTTTTCGATCGAATCGAGCTTGAGATAAGTGGGCTTTTGCCACTGGTCCATCGCGACTTCGAATGACGACGTATGCGCTTCGCGTCCATCGACTAGCGGAATCAGGAGGACGCTGACCTCATCGGCGAGCTGTGCATTCACGAACGCACCCGAGACATGGCCGCCGCCTTCGACGATCAGCTTGCCGATCTTCAGTTCGCGCGCGAGCGTATCGACGACGCGCTTCAGTTCGATATCGTCCTTGCCGCCGAACACATACGACACGTCTATCGATTGCAGGTAGGCGAGGTAGTCGTCCTCAACACTTTCGGCGAGCACTTCGACGATGTGCGAGTCGAGCGCCGTGTTGCTCTTCCACGCGACACGCCCCTTCGGATCGATGGAAATTGCGTACTGGCTCGCATCGCGTTTGGCGAAATGATCGGTGCGCGCAATCGGGCCTTTCGCCAATCCGCGTGTATAGTCGCGATCCTTACCGTGCGAGATTTCCTGCATCGTGACGCGGCCGCATGCCCACGCGTCGGCCTTGAAGCGCGCGGCGGTGTCTTCGTAGATGGGCGATGCGAAATCGAGATTCCAGTTATCGGTGAGGCTGCGGCCGTCGATCGACGACATCATGTGACAGACGATATGCATGGTCTACTCCAGGCGTGAAGAGCTTCGATGCATCGGCGGCGCAAGCGCCGTGCCGCCGGAGAGAGCGAAGGCGAGCGCTGCCGACGCGCGATGACTGCGATGTGCGAAAATCGTCGATATGAAAAAGAACACCTTGCTCATCGTTCCGGCCTTGCTGATGGCGCTCAGCCCGCTCGCGCATGCGAGCGTCGAATCGGGCGCGCATCAGTTCAAGGAAGATGTCAAATCGGCGGGACGTCAGACCGGCCACGCGGCTCGCGATGCCGCGCACGCAATCGGCGACGGCGCGAAATCGGCGGGTCACGCTATCGCGGACACTTCGAAGCGCGGCTATCACGCCACTAAAAAGTGGGTGACCGGCGAAGAGTAAGCCGGTCCCGCCACACGCTCATCTTCCATATTCCGATGCGCCGAAAGGCGCATCGCGTCTTCTTCGCGCGTTATCACTTGGTTTTAAGCGTCGCTTGACAAGTTTGCCCTGAGTTATTGATAATTATTATCATTTACATCGGGCATTCTTCAGGCGCGCCGGCTCCCGCATCCATCGATGCGCACGTTCTTCCGGCCAAACCATTCGCAGACCAATCAGTGGAAACACAAGACGCGGCGACGCGCATCCGATCAATGAGCACGATCGTCAGGCACGGCCCGCTCGCCTCTCGAATCGTCGCGGCGATCTTCGGCGGCTATGCGCTCGCCGCACTCGCAAGCGTGGCAGCACTTGCGCTGCCGATGAGCAAGCCGCAAGCCGTGCTGACCGGCATGCTCGCGAGCTTTATCGTCTACGCGTGCGCGGTGATCTGGGTGTTCGCGGTTCGTAGCGCGCGGCGCGCTTGGACGGGTCTCGTGATCGTCGCCGTGCCGCTGTTGCTGGCCGCGTCGAGCGTATGGGCGGGAGGGCGCATCTCGTGAAACGCGCGCGCGATCCCGAACCGAAAGCCCGCGGCATTCGCCAGAGCATGTCCGACCTGCACACGTGGGCGGGCCTGCTCGCCGGCTGGATTCTCTACGCGATGTTCCTGACCGGCACCGTCAGCTACTTCAAGGACGAAACCTCGCAGTGGATGCGGCCGGAGCAGCCGCATCAGCGCGACATGCCGGATGCCGCGCGCGTCGCGCAACGCGTCACCGCGACGCTCGGCACGATCGCCGCGGGCAGTTCGCAATGGAGCTTCGACTTGCCGGACGAGCGCACGAGCGTCATCGGTTCGTTCTGGCGCACGCCGGGCGCGGCGGCAGGCAAGCGCACATTCGAATCGGCGAGCTTCGATCCGGTAACGGGCCAGCGCACGAGCGCGCGCGAGACGCTCGGCGGCGAATTTTTTTATCGCTTCCATTTTCAGTTTTTTTACATGCCGGTGCTGTGGGGCCGCTGGCTCGCGGGACTGTGCGCGATGTTCATGCTCGTCGCGATCGTGAGCGGCGTCATCACGCACAAGAAAATCTTCGCCGATTTCTTCACGTTCCGATGGGGGAAGGGTCAGCGCTCGTGGCTGGATGCGCATAACGCGCTATCGGTGTTCGGCTTGCCGTTTCACGCGATGATCACCTACACCGGTCTCGTCACGCTGATGACGATGTACATGCCGTGGGGCGCGCAGACCGCGTTCAGGACGCCCGCCGAACGCGAGGCGATGACATCGCAACTGAGCGCGTTCATTCAGCCCGGCAAGCCTTCCGGACAGAAGGCCGGCCTTGCGCCCGTCGATGCGATGGTGCGCGAAGCGCAGGCGCGCTGGGGCCGCGACAAGGTCGGCCGCGTGACGATCACGAATCCCGGCGATACCACCGCGCGCGTGGCCGTCTCGCGCGGCGAGGCGTCACGCGTATCGATGAGCCCGCAATACATGCTCTTCGATGGCGTGACGGGCAAGCTCATCGACGTGAAGGACAGTGTCGGCGGCGCGGCGGAAACACGCGGCGTGCTGTATGCGCTGCATCTCGGACGCTTCAGCGATCTGCAGTTGCGCTGGCTGTACTTCATCGTCAGTCTCGCGGGCACGGCGATGGTCGGCACCGGACTCGTGATGTGGACCGTCAAGCGCCGTCAGAAACTACCCGATCCCGCGCGGCCTCATCTCGGTTTCTGGCTCGTCGAGCGTTTGAATATCGCGAGCATCGCGGGGCTTTCCGTCGCGATGACGAGCTTTCTGTGGGCCAATCGTCTGCTGCCGCTCGGTGTCGCCGCGCGCGATAACGCCGAGATCAACGTGTTCTTCGCCGTGTGGGGCGCGACCTTGCTCCATGCGTTCGTGCGTCCGGCGAAGCGCGCGTGGATCGAATCGTTGTGGCTCGCGACGGCGCTGCTCGCGTTCCTGCCCGTGCTCAACGCGCTGACCACCGACCGGCCTTTGTGGCGCAGCATCGAGCAGGGCGATTGGGTCTTCGCGGGCTTCGATCTGATGATGTGGGCATTCGCCGCGCTGCATGCGGCCCTGGCATTGCGCGTGGCCCGGCATCGTCCGTGCGTGAAGCCCGCGGGCAAGCGCGCAGGCGCACGCGCCACGATGCCCGAGCGCGAGAAGGAAAGCGCATGACGCATCTCCTGAGCATCGTTTTCTGCGTGATGGCGTTCGCCTTTCTGGCTGTCTCGATGGACCGCCATCAGATGACCGTGTTCGGGCGCGCGCTTCGCGCCGGACAATCGCGCGGGTTTCGCATCGCGGGGTGGTGCGGTCTCGCGCTCGCGTTGCGCTTCATCGTCGGCAATGAAGGATGGGCGCTCGGCCTCGTCGCCTATAGCGGCTGCACGAGTCTCGCGGCCGGGCTCGTATATGGCGGCCTCATCGCTTATGAGCGGTTCTCCACGGCTTGACATGCCGTGGAACGCCGGGCGCGTTCACGCAATCGGTCCTTCGGGAAGCTTGCGCTGCCACGCAACGGCGATCGCGCTGCCGACGATCAACGCGATGCCCGCGAGCGACAGCGGCGCAATGATCTCGCCCCACGCGATGTAGGCGAACAATGCCGCCCACACGATGCTCGTGTAATTGAACGGCGCGAGCGTGCCGGCGTCGGCGCGCCGGAAGGCGACCGTCATCAGAATCTGGCCGACGGTCGCCAATGCGCCGAGTAGCGCCATGAGCAAGAGCGCGTCGGGCATCGGCGTCTTCCAGCTGAAGGGCAGCGTGCTCGCGCTGACGACAGTTCCCACTGCCGTGAAGAACAGCACCGTGGTGCGCGAGTCGTCGGTAGGGCGAATGCGTTTTATCTGGATGATCGAGAGCGCGCCGCACAACGCGCTGAGCAGCAGCAACACCGGCCCGAGCCAGTTCGACTCGCCGCCACCCGGACGCACGACGAGCAGCACGCCAATAAAGCCGATGAGCGCGGCCACCGCCGAGCGCGCCGTGAGCCGTTCCTTCAGGATGAACGGTGCAAGGACGACGACGAGCAGCGTCTCCGAATACGCGATCGCCACCGCCTCGCCGAGCGGCATATAAGGCAGACCCGCGAAGAAGAAGCCGGACGCGCCGAGCAGCGTGAGCGCGCGCCACGTCTGTCCTTTGATGTCGAGACGCTTCACGCGATCGATCAGCGATCGTTCGCCGACACAGCACGCGGCTATCGCCGGAACGAGGCCGAACAGCATGCGAAAGAACGTGAGCTCGTTGGCCGGATAGTGCAGCGCGACCGCTTTGGCCAGCGTGTCGACGATCGCGAAGCACAGCATCGAAGCAAGGATGAAGCCGATGCTGGCTAGCGGCAGGTGACTCGTGCGCGTGACGGCGGTGGAAGGCATGACGCGAGAATATCGTGGCGGAGCCTCGAATCATCGCATAGCCGCGCGTGCATGCCGAATCGACGGCCACGCATCGAAACGGGACCGTCGATCGAACGTGCCTGATTCACCGCATCGCGCCCGCGAGATTTTCCGCTTCCAGCCCGACGATCAGATCGACTTCGCCATTGGCAAGCGCTTGCGTCGCGGGCACGCCGGCTGCCTTCAACGCGGCGCCGTCGAGCCGCGATGCATCGCCCAGCGCGACGCGCAATCGCGTGGCCGCGAGCGGTTCGAGCTTCAGGATATTGGCCGCGCCGCCCAGCGCCGCGCGAATCTTTTCCGCGCGCGCTTTCTGCTGCGCCGTGTCCTGCGCGGCAACGGCAGCCGGCGCGGGCACAGCTTCCGGCGCGGCGGCGGTCACGCCGGCCACCGGCAGATCGGCATCGCTGCCCGCCGACTTCAGGTATTCCTGCATATCGGTCTTCATGTTTTCCGACAGCGGCCCGAAGATCGCCTGCACGCCATTGCCGACGCGCACGACGCCCGCCGCGCCGAGCGCTTTCAACCGCGCATCGTCGACGAGCGATGGATCGTTCACCGAGATCCGCAAGCGCGTGATGCACGCATCGAGACTCTTGATGTTCGAGCGGCCGCCGAACGCCAGCACGAGATCGCGCGAGCGCCCGCCCGGGCCCGTGCTCAGCGCCGCGGTCGCCACCGTATCGTCCTCGCGTCCCGGCGTCTTCATGTTGAAACGCGTGATCACGAAACGGAACACGCAGTAGTAGATCGCCGCGTAGATCGGCCCGAGAATGAACACGTACCACGCGTGCGTCGCCTTGTTGCCGATCAGGTTGAACATCAGAAAGTCGATCGCGCCTTGCGAGAAGGTGAAGCCCATGTGCATGTTCAGCGTATTGGCGACGAACTGCGCCGACGCCGCGAGACACGCGTGAATGAAATACAGCACGGGCGCGACGAACAGGAACGCGAACTCGATCGGCTCGGTGATGCCGGTGAGAAACGACGTCAGCGCCGCCGACACCATCATGCCGCCGACCGCGACTTTCTTCTCCGGCTTCGCGCAATGCCAGATCGCGATGGCCGCGGCAGGCAGGCCGAACATCTTGAACAGGAACGCGCCGGACAGAATGCCCGCGGTGGGATCGCCGGCGAAGAAGCGGTTGATGTCGCCATGAACGACCTTGCCGGTCGTCGGATCGAGGAAGCTGCCCGCTTCGAAAAAAAACGGAACGTTCCAGATATGGTGCAAGCCGAACGGAATCAGCAGACGTTCGACAAAGCCGTAGACCGTCGCCGCCGTGCGCGGATCGGAGACCGCCGCCCATTGCGAAAACGCCTTGATCACGCCGCCGATCGGTGGCCACACGACCGACAACACCGCGCCGAGCACGATCGAACCGATGGCCGTCACGATCGGCACGAAGCGCTTGCCCGCGAAGAAGCCGAGATAGGCGGGCAGCGAAATGCGGTAATAGCGGTTGAACATCCACGCGGCGAGACCGCCCGCGAGAATGCCGCCGAACACGCCGGTCTGGATCGATGGAATGCCCATGATAAGACTGGTCTCGACGCCTTCGACCTTCGCGATCACGCCGAGCGTCGCCGTCATCACGAGATAGCCGATGGTCGCGGCGATGCCCGATACGCCGTCGTTCTCCGTGAAGCCGAGCGCGACGCCGATCGCGAAGATGAGCGGCAGGTTGCCGAAGATCACATCGCCCGCGTTCTTCATCAGCTCGAGGATGATCGCGGGCACGTAGCCGTGGAAATCGGTCGCGCCGAGGCCGAGCAGCAAACCCGCGACCGGCAGCACCGCGACCGGCAGCATCAACGACTTGCCGACTTTCTGCACCACGCCGAATGCATTCTTGAACATGAAAGGTCTCCGCTTATTCTGCGTAGGGCGCGAGGAGGGCGCGCACTTCCTCGGCCGTGCCGAGCGTGATGACTTTCGCCGCGAGCGTGCGCGCTTCGTCCATCGTGAGGCGCGCGAGTTGCGCCTTGATCGAGCCGACGGCGGGCACGCTGACCGATAGCTCGTCGATGCCGAGCCCGACGAGCACCGGCACGGCCATCGCATCCGATGCGATGCCGCCGCACACGCCGACCCATTTGCCGTGCTTGTGCGCGCCCTCGACCGTCATGCCGATCAGGCGCAGCACCGCCGGATGCAGCGCATCGGCCTGCTTCGCGAGCTTCGGATGCCCGCGATCCATCGCGAGCGTATATTGCGTCAGATCGTTGGTGCCGATAGAAAAGAAATCGACTTCGCGCGCGAGCGGCTCGGCGATCAGCGCGGCGGACGGCACTTCGATCATCACGCCGACCTTCACGTCGCCGATGCGATCGCCGGCTTCTTCCTGAAGAATCCGCCTCGCCGCACGCACTTCCTCGATCGCGGCGACCATCGGAAACATGATGTGCAGATTGCCGATCGATGCGGCCCGCAGAATGGCGCGCAATTGCGTGCGGAACATGTCGGGACGATCGAGACTCACGCGCACGCCGCGCAGCCCGAGGAACGGATTGTCTTCCTTCGGCAGCGGCATGTAGGAGAGCGGCTTGTCGCCGCCGACATCGAGCGTGCGCACGACGAGCGGACGCTCGCGGCCGAGCGCTTCGGCGACCGCGCAATATTCGGCGGCCTGTTCGTCTTCCGACGGCGCGGTGTCGCGGTTATCGAACAGGAACTCGGAGCGCAGCAGCCCGACGCCTTCCGCGCCCGCCGCGACCGCGTCGCGCGCTTCCTGCGCATTGCGGATGTTCGCGACCACTTCGACGCGATGACCATCGGCCGTGACGGCGCGCTTGCTCGCTGCGACTTTTTCTTCTTCGCGCTTCTTCGTCTGACGCTCGATGCGCTCGCGCGCCTTCGCGAGTTCGTCGGCGCTCGGATTGCGGCGCAGGCTGCCGTGCGAGCCATCGAGCACGACGAGCGTGCCGTCGGGCAATTGCAGCGCATCCTCGTCGATGCCGCAGATCGCCGGAATGCCGAGCGAGCGCGCGAGGATCGCCACATGACTCGTCGCGCCGCCCGTCGTCGTGCAGAACCCGAGCACCTTGCTGCGATCGAGCGATGCGGTATCGGAAGGGGACAGCTCCTCCGCGATCAGGATCGATTCGCCGGGCACATCGATATGCGCCTGCTTCACGCCCGCGAGCAGCGCCAGCACGCGGCGGCCTACATCGCGGATATCGCCCGCGCGCTCGCGCAACAACGCGTTGTCGACCTTCTCCAGATTGTTCGCCTGCGCCTCGAACGCGGCGCGCCATGCGAAGCCCGCGCTTTTGCCTTCGCTGATGCCGCCGATGGCCGTGTCGTTGAGACCGGGATCGTCGAGCAGTTCCAGATGCGCATCGAGAATCTGCGCCTTCGACGGATCGGTCAGCTTCGCCTTCAGCGCCTCGATTTGCTGGCGCGCTTCATGATGCGCCGCGTCGAGCCGTGCGCGCTCGCGTTGCGGCGATTCGCCGGCTTCGGCCACGTCGATGACTTCCTGGCGGAACTGCACGATCTTGCCGACCGCGAGCCCCGGCGACGCCGATACGCCAGTGAATTCGTTCGCATCGGCGGGCGCGGCGGGTTTCGGCGCGACCGCTTCGGTTGCGGGCGCGGCAGGCGCGGGCGCATCGCCGGGTTTCTCGCCCGAGCCCGACGCGAGCAGACGCGCGAGCGCCGCCGCGGCTTCGCCCGCATCGGGGCCGGCGGCCTCGACACGCACCGTGTCGCCGAACTTCGTCGCGAGCGTCATCAGTGCAACGACGGACTTCGCGTTTGCGCTATCGCTGCCGCGCAGAAGGCGGATATCGGATTTGTACTTCTTCGCTTCGGCCGCGAAAACCGCCGCGGGCCGCGCGTGCAGCCCCTGGGGATTGGGCAGTGTGACTTCGTCGGACCGGATTGCGTCGGCCGCGCTACTGCCCGCATCGTCATGCGCGCCGCCGACGAACTCGACCGCCAGCGCAACGTCCTTGCCCGCGGTGACGAGGCCCGTCGCGGGCATATAACGCGTGACGAGGTCTTCGCCATTCGCGATGACCATCTGCGTGAGCAGACTCACGGCTCGCGCGCCGACGATGAGCGGATCGAAACGGATCAGCGGCTGGCCGGTCATGACGGAATCGCCTTCCTTGACGAGCGGCGTGAAGCCTTCGCCGCGCAGCATCACCGTATCGAGGCCGATATGTATCAGTACCTGGAGGCCGTTTTCTCCCGTCACTGTGACCGCATGTGCCGCGCGATGCAGTTGCGTGATCGTGCCGGGAAGGGGGGCGAGCAATTCGTCGGATGTCGGATCGATCGACACGCCGTCGCCGACCATCTTTTGTGCGAAAACCGGATCGGGCACGGTGTCGAGTTGCACCATCACGCCGGAGAGCGGCGCCATCAACTCGATTCGTGCCAAACGTTGAGGAGCTTTCACGTGAACGACTCCTTTTCCTTGACGATATGAGCTGAAACCGGCCTGAGGTAATCATAGGCAACGGCTTCGTGATTCGCTGACCGAATGAATGCGCGTTCGCAAAAGCACGCTGTTTGTAGGGCGATGCGCGCATTGATTCGGATTCTGAAACGCCGCGTTCTCGTTGCGAGAGCAATGACGGCGAAAATCGCGCTATTGTTTCGCAGCGCATCGGTGGTTTCTAGAGACCATGCTCCAATCGCGGCGATCCGCCGCAGGCCGCGCGCCCGCATCGCATTAATCTAGTTAACTAGTAAATGCAAGCAAAAGGAGCGCGCATCATGATCTACCGCAACAAAAACGAAGCCTATTGGGAGCCGCTGTTGACGATCGCACGCGACGAGCTTGGCATTCAGTCATTCGATCCGATGGGCAAGCCCAGCGCCGACATACGCATGTGCCGTGTCGAGGACATCGGGCGCGCGCTCGAACGCGCCTATGATTTCGGGCTGCTGGTCGGACATACGGTGACGCGCGCCGAGCGCGCGAAGGGACATTGCGCGTGAATGAGGGTGTGCGCTATTTGCGCGGGCGGATAGCGCCGCATGCAGCGGTCCGTGCTTTGGTCCGCTGCATTCGTCTTGGCTAGAAGCGGACATTTTGATATAGCCGCTACATGGCATGTCACGGCCAGATTGAAATGTCGGGGTTTGAACTTTTTAGAAATGTCGGGTTTTGAGTTTTTAAGTCTCTCTTTAAGAGCTCATTTCCCCACCGCGGCTGCCTGCAGTTCGGCGCTTCTC
>Ga0160464_100530_pt1 | contig 26431 bp, 18 predicted proteins | sample HID1971I_E11MG_FD_108275 | JGI IMG/M metagenome (GOLD analysis project Ga0160464, IMG submission 108275) | Enriched millipede-associated microbial communities from UW Madison campus, WI, USA - HID1971I_E11 MG | ecosystem: Host-associated > Arthropoda: Insects > Digestive system > Unclassified ... | reverse complement strand
CCGCCACGCGCCATCCATGGCGCGGGGCGGCTAAACCGGCATCCCTGCCGGTTTACCCCCCAAATCCCTGTCGAATTCCGGCCAGCGTGGTTTAACGGGGCGCCTAAGATCAAGATCAAAAGCCAGATCAAGAGCGACTCGCTGCGCATCGTGGTTACCGGCGGGCGCTACATCAAAGATGTGTAGATACTAATGGCCATCGGGGGCAAGCCCCCTCCCACAGGTCCGGTGGCGTACCAGTAGTTGTGGAACACCATGCCCCGATGAGGCGTTCTGTGCAGCTATAACCTGCAACCTGGGCACCAGCATCGCCAATGTCGGCCTGCCAAGCCTGGCGCACGCATTCGCGGCATCGTTTCACGCGGTGCAATGGGTGGTGCTTGCCTATCTGTTGGCCATTACTGCAGTGATCGTCAGCGCCGGGCGCCTGGGCGACTACCTGGGGCGTCGACGCCTATTGCTGGCCGGGTTGTTGCTGTTTGCCCTGGCATGCGCAGGCTGTGCCGCCTCGCCCTCCTCGGTGTGCCATTGGCTGGGTTGGCGGCCGCCCTCGCCTATCGCTATTTGCCGGTGGATGCTTGCCGCCCTGACGCGTCAGTCCGGGATACATTCTGGTCGCCCTTGCGCGATGTGGGGTTGCGCGCCGGGCTGGCAATGAGCGCCCTGGTGTCGGCGGTGATCATGGCCACGTTTGTGGTGGGCCCGTTCTATCTCTCCCGTGGCTTGGGCCTGGATCCCGCATGGATGGGCCTGGCGATGGCGGTTGGCCCGGCGGTCGCGGCTATTACCGGCATACCGGCGGGCTACCTCACCGACCGCCTCGGCACTCGGCGCCTGACCCTGGTGGGCATAGGCACGATGCTGTGCGCTGCCCTGTGGTTGTCGCAGGTCTCGGGGCTCATCGCCTACATCGCTGCACTGACGGTGCTTACGGCGGGCTACAGCCTGTTCCAGGCGGCCAACAATACCGCGGTCATGAGCGACGTGCCGGCGACACGCCGGGGCACCGTTGCTGGTCTGTTGAATCTTTCGCGCAACCTGGGCCTGATTTTCGGCGCATCGGTCCTGGGCGCGGTCTTCGCCCGCAGCAGCCCGGATGTCACCCAGGCTACGCCACAGACCGTGACCGCCGGCCTGCATGCCACCTTCGCCACAGCAGCGGGGTTATCCTGCTCGCCGGTGTGATTGACTGGAATCGCGCGCACACACGGGCCGGCTCGGAGCAGACAAATATTGACAAGTTAAAATCGTAACGACTATTGTCTGACAACCTGATTACCAAGGTTTCATCATGCTTGAGCTCCAGCGCCCCGATTCGCTCGTCGTACGGGTTGTCAGCGCGATTCGCGCAGAAATCGAATCCGGCCAGTTGGCCCCGGAGTCGCGCCTGCCTACCGAACAGCAACTGGCTGAACAGCTCAACGTCAGCCGCTCCGTGGTGCGCGAAGCCATTGCCCAGCTCAAGGCCGACGGCGTCCTCACCGCCCGCCGCGGCCTGGGCTCATTTATTTCGCAGACGCCCGCTGGCACGGTGTTCCGTTTCCCGCAGCCGAACGGGCGCCGGCCTGACCTGGCTCAGATGTTCGAAGTGCGCCTGTGGATCGAAACCCAGGCCGCCTCGATTGCGGCCCAGCGACGTGACGCTGCCGACCTGCAACGCATGAAAAGCGCCTTGCAGGCCATGCAGGACAACCGTGACGATTTCGAGGCAGCGGCCCTGGCCGATGTGGAATTCCACCGCGCCATCGCCGACGCCAGCAAGAATGACTACTTCGTGGCCTTCCATGACTTCCTCAGGAGCCAGTTGGCCAGTGCCCGCAAGACCGCGTGGGAAAACTCCGCGTCGCGCTTCGCTACCGGCTCGGCCGATGCGACCCAGGAACACCAGCAGCTCTACCAAGCCATTGCCGACGGCGACGCTCAACGCGCAGCCGCCAGCGCCGAGGCGCATTTGCGTGCAGCAGCACGCCGCCTGCAACTGGAATTGCCGACCACGAATTGATCCACTGTGTTTATAGCGTGTCCTGGGACACGCCATTTTTTTAACAAAAACATTAGTCTGACAACCTGATAAGCAGACTGAAATGTGTGACTTGGGAACTCCTGCAATGATTCACGATTTTTGCATCATCGGTGGCGGCATCGTTGGCCTGGCCACCGCCATGGAATTGCTCAAGCGCCAGCCAGGCGCGTCACTGGTGATCCTGGAAAAAGAGCCATTGCTGGCCAAGCACCAGACCGGTCACAACAGCGGCGTGATCCATGCAGGCATCTACTACGCACCCGGCAGCCTCAAGGCCGACCTGTGCAAGCGCGGTGCCGAAGCCACCAAGCAGTTCTGCCGTGATCACGGGATCAAGTTCGAGGTGTGCGGCAAGCTGCTGGTGGCGTCCAACCCGCTGGAAATGCAACGGATGGAGGCGTTACACGCCCGTGCCCAGCTCAACGGCATGCAGGTCGAGCGCCTGGATGCCGAGCAATTGCGCCAGCGTGAACCGAACATTGTCGGCCTTGGCGGGTTGTTTCTCGACGCCACCGGGATCGTCGACTACCGCCAGGTGTGCGAGACCATGGCCCAGGTGATCCGTCGCGGCGGCGGGCAGATCTGCCTGGAGCGCACAGTGACCGCCATTCACGAAGACACCGATAAAGTCACCGTCAATACCCATGGTGAAACCTGGCAAGCCCGCCACCTGGTGGTGTGCGCCGGCTTGCAATCGGACCGCCTGGCCCGCCTGGCCGGGATCAGCATTGATCATCAGATCATCCCGTTTCGCGGCGAGTACTTCCGCCTGCCGGCATCGAAGAACAACATCGTCAACCACCTGATCTACCCGATTCCCGATCCGGAGCTGCCGTTCCTCGGCGTCCACCTGACCCGCATGATCGACGGCAGCGTCACCGTCGGCCCGAATGCCGTACTCGGGCTGGGGCGCGAGAACTACCGCAAGTTCTCGGTGAACTGGCGCGACGTGGCGCAGTACGCCAGTTTTCCGGGTTTCTGGAAAACCCTTTGGCAAAACCTCGGCTCCGGTACCACCGAGATGAAGAACTCGCTGTTCAAGTCCGGTTACCTGGAGCAGTGCCGCAAATACTGCCCGTCCCTGACCCTCGACGACCTGCTGCCCTACGAGGCCGGTATCCGCGCCCAGGCAGTCATGCGCGATGGCAGCCTTGTGCACGATTTCCTGTTCGCCCAGACCTCGCGAATGCTCCACGTGTGCAACGCGCCCTCGCCGGCCGCCACGTCAGCCATGCCCATCGGCGCGATGATCGCCGACCGCCTGTTCCATCCCGAGTAATACCCGCTCTGCCCGCTCACCCAACAATAACTACAAAGACCCAGAAGGAAGTCCAGCATGACGGCAACCGCCTCCATCCCCGGCACCGAAACGCCTGTGCAAACCCGAAAGCGCCTGCGCAAAGTCGCGGCCGCCACCATTTTTGGCTCGATGCTGGAGTGGTACGACTTTTACCTGTACGCAACCATGGCGGCCATTGTGTTCTCGAAGATCTTCTTCGATAACAGCGACCCCAAGACGGCCACGCTGATGGCCTTTTCCACCTTCGCCATCGGCTTTATCGCCCGCCCGTTCGGCGGCATCCTGTTTGGCTACCTGGGCGACAAGTTCGGACGCAAGCAGGTGCTGGTGCTGACCTTCTGCCTGATGGGCGTGTGCACCACGCTGATCGGCCTGATCCCCAGCTACGCCTCCATCGGCATCTGGGCCCCGATCCTGCTGGTGTTCATCCGCATCATCCAGGGCCTGGGCGCCGGTGCCGAGTTGTCAGGCGCCGCAGTGACATCCTACGAACACGCAGCCCAGGGCAAGCGTGGCAGCCAAGGCGCCTGGCCGGCACTGGGCCTGAACCTGGGCCTGCTGCTGTCCTCGCTGACCATTTACCTGCTGACCATCAACGGCAACGAGTTCCTGCTGGCCGGCGGCTGGCGCATTCCGTTTGTCTGCAGCATCGTACTGGTGGGCGTGGGCCTGTGGGTGCGTAACAGCATTCCGGAAACCCCGCAGTTCCAGGAACTGAGTAAAGAGGCCGTCAAGGCCAAGCCGTCCCCGCTCAAGGCGCTGTTCAAGAACGATCTCAAGGGCCTCGCGGTGGTGTTCTTTGTTGCTATTGGCTACAACGCCCTGAGCTACATTTTCAAGACCTTCTCCCTGGCCTACCTGACTCAATTCAAAGGTGTGGATGTGCATGTCACCTCCCTGTCGGTGACCATCGCCAGCCTGGTTGCCATCGTCGCGGTGCCCTGCTTCGGCTGGCTGTGCGACAAGTGGAGCAGCAAGACCGTGCTGATGCTGGGTGGCCTGTGCTCGTTGCTGTTCGCCTACCCGTTCCTGGCGCTGCTCAACAGTGGCGAAAGCCTGATGATCTACCTCGCCATCGGCGTAGGCACCGGCATCCTCGCGCCGATGATGTTCGCTCCCCAGGGCTCGTTCCTGAGCCGGCAGTTCCCGACCCAGACGCGCTCATCGGGCTTCGGCACCGGGCGTGAAATCGGCACGGCCATTGCCGGTGGCCTGGCACCGCTGGGCGCGCTGTCGATGGTGGCGGCCTCGGCCACCCATTCCACCGATGGGGTGGTGATCATCCTTGCGGTTTCTGCGCTGTTGGTGGTGGTGTTTGCCCTGTGCGATCAGGGCGCAAAACACTCGACATTCAAGAACTGAAGAAAAAAAGTTCGGACCAACGGGTGCATGGATGCACCTGGATCGCGCATCATGACCACTTACATGAGCAAGGGTAACGTCCATGCGCGTTCTGTCATTGATGATGGGTCTTACGACGCTGGCCGCCAGTACGGTGTTCTGCGCCAGCGCGATGGCGAATGAAGAAAGTCAGTTGATACAACAGATCAATCAGTACCGCAGCCAGCTGCAACGCTGCGGTGACCAAGGCTCCCAGGAGTTGCCGCCACTGACCAGCGACACACGCCTGGTGCTGCCGGCCTCCAACGTCGGCGACTTGCAGCAGTCCCTGGCGCGGGCCGCGTACCCGATGGTCAACGTGCAGGCCATCAGCCTGTCCGGGCCCAAGGACGCCGACGCCGCCATGAAAGCAGTACGCGAAAGCTTCTGCCGGGTAGTGCTGGACCCGCAATTTGTCGACATCGGCGTGAGCAACAGCGGCCAGGACTGGCGCATCGTATTGGCCCGCCCGTTGGTGACCAGTGGCCTGGGCGACTGGCAGACCGAGGGCAGGCAACTGCTCAACCTGGTCAACGCCGCTCGCGCAGAACCGCGCACTTGCGGCACCCAGGCGTTCACCGCCGCCGCCCCGCTGTCGTGGAGCGATGCACTCGCCAGCGCTGCCAACAGCCACACACGTAACATGGCCAACGGCAATTTCTTCGACCACCTGGACCACGACGGCCGTACCCCTGGCGACCGCGCCGAACTGGCCGGGTATATCGCCAAGAACATCGGCGAGAACATTGCCGCCGGCCTCGATACCCCACGCAAGGTCGTCGACGGTTGGCTCGCCAGCCCTGGTCATTGCGCCAACCTCATGAACCCGCAATTTCGCGATTTGGGTGCCGCCTACGCGATGGATCCCAAGAGCGACGCGGGCATCTACTGGACCGGAGTATTCGCCGCCCAATAAGCCTTGGGGGAGCGCCTGGAAAGCGCTGAATTTATTCATCCATATGCAGATATGTTCAACTGCTATCACCTGCATGGTCGCGCTGAACTGGTTGCGATCATGCAGGTCTGTTGCTTGCGACCTGACGTTTCAGGCAATAGTTGAGCCGTGGCAAATAAGGTGTTGACCCAATGATGAATTGGCTGCAAGACGGCAGCGACATGGCCGAGCGGGTCCGCCAGCATGATTGGGCCAGTACGCCCCTGGGGCCGCTGGAGCAGTGGCCCGACGTATTGAAGACCACCGCCGCGCTGTGCTTGGCCTCCCGGTTTCCCCAGGCCATCGTCTGGGGGCCTGAGTTGATTACGCTCTATAACGATGCGTTCGCGCCGATCCTGGGTAACAAGCCTGAGGCATTGGGCCGCCCGTTCAACGAGGTGTGGCATGAGGTGTGGAGCGATATCAGCCCCATCGCCAGCGCTGCATTCGATGGGCATGCCACCTACATCGAAAACTTCCCGCTGCTGATCCAACGCAATGACGCACCGGAACAAGCCTACTTCACCTTCTGCTACAGCCCCATCCGTGACTCCCGGGGCAAGGTGGTCGGCATGCTCGACACGGTGACCGAGACCACCGCCACTGTGTTTCTCGCCCGGCGCCTGGAAGTACTGGATGCCATCGGCAGCACTGTAGCCAACGCCACCGACGCCGAAACAATCATGACCGCCACCACCCGGTTATTGGCGCAACACCTGCAGGTGTCCATTTGCGCTTACGCCGACATGGATGCCGATGAAGACGGCTTCACCATCCGCGGCGACTGGGCGTCGAACGGTTCGCCAAGCATCATCGGCCATTACAGCCTGGCGCAGTTCGGCGAACGCGCCGTGAGCTGCCTGCGGGCCGGCGCGCCGCTGGTGATTTGCAATAACCTGGTCGAACTGCCGGCCGATGAGTCGGCGACCTTCCAGGCCCTGGGCGTAACGGCCACCATCTGCATGCCGCTGGTCAAGGATGGGCGCCTCACCGCGTTGATGGCCATACATGACAAGCAGCCCCGCTACTGGTCTTCCTACGACCTGGCGTTGTTGGGCGAAGTCACGGAGCGCTCCTGGGCGCACATTGAGCGCGTGCGCGCCGATGCCGCCGTACGCGAGGGGCTGGCGGCGTACACCGAACTCAACGCCACCCTGGAGCAGCGGGTGGAAGAACGTACCCTCGCCCTGGCCCAGGCCGAGGCTGCACTGCGCCAATCACAAAAGCTTGAAGCAATCGGCCAGCTTACTGGCGGCGTGGCCCATGATTTCAACAACCTGCTGACCATCATTCGCTCGTCCGTGGACTTCCTGCGCCAGCCGGGGTTGGCGCAGGAACGTCGCCAGCGCTACATGAGCGCCGTTTCCGATACAGTGGAGCGGGCCAGCAAGCTGACCAGTCAACTGCTCGCCTTTGCCCGTCGCCAGCCGTTGAGCCCGCAGGTGTTCGATGTCGGCCAGCGGGTGCAGAACATCGGTGAAATGCTTGAAAGCGTCACCGGCGCACGTATCCACGTGAAGGTGCAATTGCCTGATCAGCCTTGCTACGCACGCATCGACCCGAGCCAGTTCGAGACTGCATTGATCAACATCGCCCTCAACGCTCGCGATGCCATGGAAGGCCAGGGCACACTGACGTTGAAAGTCACCGGGCAGCAGCCCCTGCCGCGCATCCGCGGGGATGCCGGGTCGCACCTGCCCTACGTGACGATTTCTCTGGCAGACACCGGCCCCGGCATTCCCAGTGACACCTTCGAACGCATTTTCGAGCCGTTCTATACCACCAAGGCGGTGGGCAAAGGGACAGGTCTGGGTCTATCCCAGGTGTTTGGCTTTGCCAAGCAATCAGGCGGCAATATCGACGTATCCAGCGCCCCAGACCAAGGCACGGTGTTTACCCTGTACCTGCCACAGGTGGACAGCCAGGACCCACCGCCACCGCCCACGCCCGAGCAATTGGTGCCACTGCCGAACAACATCCAGTGCCATGTGCTGATCGTGGAAGACAACCTGGAAGTGGGACGCTTCGCCAAACAGATCCTCCAGGACCTGGGCTACCAGACCACTTGGGCCACCGATGCTCGCCAGGCACTGGCCCTCGCAGGCCCCGACGCCGGGGCGTTCGATGCGATTTTTTCGGATGTGGTGATGCCCGGGATGACCGGCGTGGCGATGGCCAAGTTACTGCGAGAGCGCCGTGCCGACCTGCCGGTGGTGCTCACCTCGGGCTACAGCGAAGAACTGGCCGACAGCGGCTACGAAGGTTTCGAATTCCTCGCCAAGCCCTACTCTGCCGAACAGGTCGCACGCGCCCTCGCCAGGGCCATGTCCAAGGATTGAACCTACTGCGCGATCACGACCTGATTGCGACCCAGGGATTTGGCGCGGTACAGCGCCTGGTCGGCATCGTTCATCAGGCCGGGCAGATCGTGCTCGTTGCCCTCGGTCGACGCCACCCCGAGGCTCGCGGTCAGGCCCTGCACCGGTTCAGCGCTCAAGCCGGCAATCGCTTCGATCAATTGCTCACCGATAGTCCGCGCAGTCTCCAGGGACGTGTTGGGCAGCAGCACAGCGAACTCTTCACCGCCCAGGCGTCCGGACACGTCGGCCTGACGAAACGAAGCACTGATCACACCGCCGACCTGGCGCAACACCTGGTCACCGGCCTGGTGGCCGTAGGTATCGTTGATGTATTTGAAATGGTCCATGTCCAGCATCAGCGCACACAGCGGCTGCAGGTTCTGTTGACACTGCGTGTATAACAACTGGGCATGCTCGAAGAAAGCACGACGATTCTTCAGGCCGGTGAGTTCATCGGTCTGTGCGGCATGGGTTGAAATGGTGTGGGCCTGTTCCATTTGCCGGGTCAGGCGAAAAGCTTTTTCCAGGGCATCAGACAGCTTGCGCGTGGCACTGACCACAAAAGTCGAGAACACCAGCACCGCAATCGCCACGCCCACCTGCATCGATGAAGGCTGGAACAACAGCCACAGCGTACACGGCAGCAGCACCAGGGCCATGGCCCCCAGCGTCATGTAGCGATACGCCGAGTAACAGGACACCGCGCTGACCGACATGCCTACGGTAAAAAGCATGACCAGTACCTGGGACACGCGGTCGTCGCTGGGCATGACCGCTAACGCACCGCCACCCCAGATGCCAGCCGATAACATCAGTGTGACCCAGTAACGCCGCTCCCAGCGAGCGGGCGTGCGCTCGCTGTCAGGGCACCCAAACCAGCCCACGAACATCTTCAGCCGCAGCAGCGACGCCCCCGCCAGCAACACCAGCCACACCAGCATGACCCGGTGCTCAAAGCGATCCCAGCACAGCCAGCAGAGCATGGCCGCGCCCAGGTAGCTGCCGAACACCGCGGAGAACGACTGGCGAAACAGCTGATGCAAACGGTCAGTTCGCACCTGCTCCTCGATCACGTCGTCCTGGTCCTGCGCACGACTGGAGCTGTTCATGCAAACCGCCTGTTTGGACTGCTACGACAAAGGCGCCATTGTGGCACCCTGCCAGTAGCCTGGACAACTGCATCCAGCAACGTAGAGCCCTTATAGCCCTTGCGGGCGCAGAATCAATACGCCCAACGGCGGCAGGTTCAACGACAATGACGCTGGTTGCCCATGGCGTGGCTCATCCTGGGCAAGCACCTCTCCACCGTTGCCAAAGTTTGACCCGGCGTAGGTATCCGCATCACTGTTGATCACCTCGCTCCAGCGCCCGCCGAAGGGCACACCGACCGCATAGCCTTCACGCGGTACCGGGGTGAAGTTGGCGACCACCAGCACCGGCTCACCGTCCTTGCTCCAGCGCAGCCAGGCGTAGACGCTGTTGATCGCGTCATCGCCAATCAACCATTGGAAGCCCTGGGGTGCATCATCCTGCTCGTGCAGCGCCGGCTCCTCGCGATACAGGCGGTTCAAGTCACCCACCAGTTTCTGCACGCCGCGGTGCTCGGGGTATTGCAACAAGTACCAATCCAATTGCTGGTCATGGTTCCACTCGCGCCATTGGCCAAACTCACAGCCCATGAACAAGAGCTTCTTGCCCGGGTGCATCCACATGAAACTCAGGTAGGCGCGCAGGTTGGCGAACTTCTGCCAGCGGTCGCCAGGCATCTTGTCGATCAGCGAGTGCTTGCCGTGCACCACCTCGTCGTGGGAGATCGGCAGGATAAAACGCTCGGACCAGGCGTAGACCAGGCCAAAACTCAGTTCGTTGTGGTGATGGGCGCGGTACACCGGGTCTTGCTGAATGTAATGCAGCGAGTCATGCATCCACCCCATGTTCCACTTGTAGTTGAACCCCAGGCCACCCTGTTGGGTCGGCTGGCTCACCCCGGGCCAGGCGGTGGACTCCTCGGCAATCACCAAGGCCCCCGGCGCTTCCAGGGCGACCACGTCGTTCAAGTGCCGCAGGAAGTCGATGGCTTCCAGGTTTTCCCGGCCGCCATGGCGATTGGGTACCCACTCTCCAGCCTTGCGCGAGTAGTCGCGGTACAGCATCGACGCCACCGCATCCACTCGCAGACCGTCGACATGGAAATGCTTGAGCCAGTGCAACGCCGACGCCAACATGAAGCCGTGGACCTCGGTGCGGCCCAGGTTGTAGATCAACGTGTCCCAATCCTGGTGGAAGCCTTCCAGCGGGTTGGCATATTCGTACAGCGCCGTGCCGTCGAATTGCGCCAGGCCGTGGGTGTCGGTGGGAAAATGCGCCGGCACCCAGTCAAGGATCACGCCGATATCCGCCTGATGGCAGGCATTGACGAACCAGGCGAAGTCTTCCGGCGAGCCAAAGCGCGCACTGGGCGCGAACTGCGACAGGGCTTGATAGCCCCAGGAACCGCCAAAGGGATGCTCCATGATCGGCATCAGCTCGATATGAGTGAAGCCCAGTTGCTGCACATAGGGAATCAGGCGCTCGGCCAGTTCACGCCAGCCGTACTGGCGGGCGACTTCGCCGGCCTCGTCCAGTTCGCACTGCCAGGAGCCCACATGCAGCTCATAGATCGACAACGGCGCAGTGGATTTCTGCTTGTCGCCACGGGCCTGCATCCAGTCATGGTCCTGCCAGTCCACTTGCAAGGGCGCGGCGACTTTAGAGGCGGTATCGGGCGGCAATTGGGTGGCCAGGGCCATCGGGTCGGCTTTGAGCGGCAGGATCCCATGGGCTCCGAGGATTTCATATTTGTAGGCGGCACCCGGTTGCAGGCGAGGGATAAAAATTTCCCAGACGCCAGACGGATGGCGCAGGCGCATCGGATGACGGCGACCGTCCCAGATATTGAAGTCGCCCACCACCGAGACCCGCCGTGCATTCGGTGCCCATACCGCAAAGCGCACGCCCGCGACGCCGTCGACGCTGGTCACCTGGGCGCCGAGGCAACTGCCAAGGTCGCGATGATTGCCTTCGGCAAACAGGTACAGGTCCATTTCCCCCAGCAACAATTGGCTGAAGCTGTAGGGGTCTTCGGTGATCTGCTCGCCGCCGGCCCACTGGATTTTCAATAGGTAAGGTTGACGCGTACCGAACTGCCCGACAAACAAACCCGGTACCTGGTTGGCCTCCAGGCTGCCAAGGGTCTCGCTGCCATCGCGGCTGAGCACTTGGACGCTCAACGCCTCCGGCAGAAAGACGCGGATAAACTGCCCCCCCTGCTCGTCGTCATGGGGCCCCAGGATCGAGAATGGATCGGGGTGCTCGGCGCGCACCAGCGCTTCGACGTCCTTGGACGCCGGCAATGCCGTCAGCTTGGGCTGCAGCGGTTCTTTATGTGTAAAACTCATGAGGTCTCCCCACCGCGTACAGGTTTCGATTTAGGTGTTAGCCCGCTGAGCAAACCGTGCAGCCCTTGCAGGGGCACCGGCAACCAGGTCGGGCGATTTTCCGCTTCGTAGGCCACTTCGTACGCAGCCTTCTCCAGGCTGAACAACGTCAGCGCTGCGTCCTGGCCCTTGGCATCCTGCCAATCATGCGCCAGTGTAGCCGTCGCCGCCTGGTAGGCCTGGGTAAATGCCTGGCGGGCTTCATTCAGGTAGCGATCGGTCACGCGTTTACGCGCGTTGTCCGCTTCCGGCGAATGGTCCACCCCTTGCACATTCAGGGCCATGGCCGCCGCGTAATCGAAGGAGCGCAACACACCACTCACATCTTTATAGGGGCTGTGTTTGCCACGCCGTTCATGCAGTGGTCGCGCCGGTTCGCCTTCAAAGTCGATCAGGTAGGCATCGCCCTTGACCACCAATACCTGGCCCAGATGCAAGTCTCCATGCACCCGGATACGCAACCCGCCTAGCGTGGCCTTCGCCAGCGCCTGGACATGCCCGGCGATGGCTTTTTTCTGCGCCAGTAATTCACTGACCAACGCCTGATCAGCGGGGTTCAACTGGCTTTGATGAAGTTTGAGCAGTTGCAGGGCGCGGTCGATCTGGGCGCCGACATCCTTGGCCCAGGCCTGGGTATCCTTGGCCGTGGTGAGTTCGGGCTTGAAAGCCTTGTCGGTGGTCGGCGCGCCCAGCACCAGGTGCATTTCCCCCAGGCGCTGGCCAAGCAGCCCGGCGAAATCCGCCAGTTCCCCCAAGGCGTTGTAGTGCTGCTCCTGTTCGGAGATGGCCTCGGCCAGTTCGTCGCGGATCGCCCGCTCCAGGTTGTTCTGGGTCCAGCTCCAGGCATCGCCCTGATTGCTGAGGTAGCCTTGGGCAATCATCAGCAGGTTGTCCTGGCCTTGCCCATCGCGGCGACTCATCGAACCCAGCAATGGCGAAATATTCGGGTAGCCGGCGGCGGTCAGGTAGGCACTCATTTCCAGCTCCGGGTGCACCCCGGCGCTGACTTTGCGGATCAACTTGAGCACCAGGCTCTCGCCCACTACCACCGAGCTGTTGGACTGCTCGGCGGACAAGTAGCGCACCGGCGATTCGCTGCCCAGTTGCAGCCCGGCCAAGTGTTGGGTCGACTCGAAACGCAGATCGCCCTCAACGGAACTGAGCACGGTACCGGCCTGCATGGCCTGGATCACCTCACGGATAAACTGCTCAAGGCTGAACGCATCAGTCACCAACCCTACCTGGCGGGTACGCCGCACGCGAGCCAGGGCCAATTGCTGGGGCAAGGCACTGGTGAACTGGTCTTCGCCCAGAAAGCCCAACGGCAATTGATAACGGCTGACCTGGCCGCCACTGGTTACCTCGATTTCACTGAGCAGCACCGGGTGCTGCGGGTCGCCGAAGCGAACACCGTAAGCGATGTGCACGCTGTCAATGGCCGTGTCTTTGCCGGCAAACCAGCGACGCTTGGGCAGCCAGGCTGGCAATGAGGTTTGCTCAAGACTGGTGCGGCAAGGTTCTTCCAACAATTCTTCCATGCGTTTTTTCAGTACCAAGGTGGTGAAGTCAGGCATGCTTTGCGCCGGTTCCACATGCCAGCTGGGCATTTGGTTCTCCGCCGCCAGCACAAACCAGTAGAAGCCATAGGGCGCCAGGGTCAACAGGAAATTCAGCTGGCCGATGGGTGGGAACGCATTACCGCCAAGCATTTCTACCGGCACCATGCCGGCAAACGCAGACAGGTCCAGCTCCGCAGCCTGGGCGCTGCGCGACACGTTGGCCACGCACAGGATGATCTCGCTGCGGCCATCTTCGCCGGTGTACTCACGGGTATAGGCAAGAATGCGGCGATTGGTTGGCGAAAGCATTTTCAGGCTGCCACGGCCAAACGCCTTGGACTGCTTGCGCACGGCGAGCATGCGTCGGGTCCAGTTGAGCAGCGAGTGCGGGTCCTGGGCCTGGGTTTCGACGTTGACCGACTGATAACCGTATTGCGCGTCCATGATCGGCGGCAACACCAGGCTGGCCGGGTCGGCGCGGGAAAAACCACCGTTGCGGTCGATGGACCATTGCATCGGTGTACGCACGCCGTCGCGGTCGCCCAAGTAGATGTTGTCACCCATGCCAATTTCATCGCCGTAATACAAGGTTGGCGTGCCCGGCATCGACAGCAACAGGCTATTGAGCAACTCCACACGGCGGCGATCGCGCTCCATCAGCGGCGCCAGGCGCCGGCGGATGCCCAGGTTGATACGCGCGCGGCGGTCGGCGGCGTAGTAGTTCCACAGGTAGTCGCGCTCCCTGTCGGTGACCATTTCCAGGGTCAGTTCATCGTGGTTGCGCAGGAAGATCGCCCATTGGCAATTGGCGGGAATCTCCGGGGTCTGACGCAAAATATCAGTGATGGGGAAGCGATCTTCCTGGGCCAATGCCATGTACATGCGCGGCATCAGCGGAAAGTGGAAGGCCATGTGGCATTCATCGCCGTCATCGCCCTTGCGGTCGCCAAAATACAGCTGGGTGTCTTCCGGCCATTGGTTGGCCTCGGCCAGCAGCATGCGGTCAGGGTAATGGGCGTCGATTTCGGCACGGATCTGCTTGAGGACGTCGTGGGTTTCCGCAAGGTTTTCGTTATTGGTGCCGTCGCGTTCGATCAGGTAGGGGATGGCATCCAGGCGCAAGCCGTCGATGCCCAGGTCGAGCCAATAGCGCATCACCGACAGCACCGCTTTCATCACTTGCGGGTTATCGAAGTTGAGGTCGGGCTGGTGCGAATAAAAGCGATGCCAGAAGTACTGGCCCGCCACCGGGTCCCAGGTCCAGTTGGACTTTTCGGTGTCGAGGAAAATAATGCGCGTGCCGTCGTACTTCTGGTCATCGTCCGACCACACGTAGAAATCCCGTGCCGCCGAGCCCGGCTTGGCCTTGCGCGCACGCTGGAACCAGGGATGCTGGTCGGAGGTGTGGTTGATCACCAGCTCGGTGATCACCCGCAGCCCACGCTTGTGGGCTTCGGCAATGAAGCGCTTGGCGTCGGCCATGGTCCCGTAGTCGCTGTGTACGCCACGGTACTCGGCAATATCGTAGCCGTCATCACGGCGTGGCGAAGGGTAGAACGGCAACAGCCAGATGGTGTTCACACCGAGGTCGGCAATGTAGTCGAGCTTGGCAATCAGCCCGGGAAAGTCACCGATGCCGTCGTTGTTGGAGTCGAAATAGGATTTGACGTGAACCTGATAGATCACCGCATCTTTGTACCAGAGCGGGTCTTTGATAAAGGTGGCTGCCTTGGGTTTCTTCGCCATTGGAAACTCCTGAAATTCTGCAGACGCAAATGCAATCAATGTGGGAGGGGGCTTGCCCCCTCCCACACTCTGATCTCCACTTGCCTAGGAAACAGTGATACGCCAGATCCCAAATGGCATCTGCGGTTCTAGCCGTGTCCATTGGGTCTTACCGTACCAGGTCCAGCGATGCCCGTTCATAAGGTCCTCACCCTGGGTCTGGGCGTCGTCGGGCAGGCCCATCTCCCATAGCGGCAACTCGAAATGAGCTTCCTGGGCATTGAAGGGGTCGAGGTTGACCGCCACCAGGATAAAGTTGCTGCCGTCTTCGCTGCGCTTGCCGAAATACAGGATGTTGTCGTTCCAGGCGTTGTAGAGCTTCAGCCCCAGATGGGTCTGCAACGCCGGGTTCTGCCGACGGATACGGTTGAGCTGGGCGATCTCGGCAATGATGTTGCCGGGCGCGGTAAAGTCCCGAGGGCGGATTTCGTACTTCTCCGAATCCAGGTACTCCTCTTTACCCGGCACTGGCGCGGCTTCACACAGCTCAAAGCCCGAATACATACCCCACAGGCCCGAGCCCATGGTCGCCAGGGCGGCACGGATCAAGAAGCCGGGGCGCCCGGACTGGTGCAAGAAGCCTGGGTTGATATCCGGTGTATTGACGAAGAAATTCGGCCGGTAGCATTCGCGCCACGGCGATTGGTTCAGTTGCGTCAGGTATTCGCTCAACTCGGCCTTGGTGTTGCGCCAGGTAAAGTAGGTATAGCTCTGGGAGTAACCGACCTTGCCCAGGCGCGCCATCATGGCCGGGGTGGTGAAAGCCTCCGCCAGGAAGATCACCTCAGGATATTTGGCCCTGACGTCGCTGATCAGCCACTGCCAGAATGGCAGCGGCTTGGTGTGGGGGTTGTCGACGCGAAAGGTCTTGACGCCCTCTTCAACCCAGCCCACCACAATGTCGCGCAGCTCGGTCCACAGGCCGGGGATCGCATCCGCCGCATAGAAATCGACGTTAACGATGTCCTGATATTTTTTTGGCGGGTTTTCCGCATACTTGATCGTGCCGTCCGGGCGCCAGTTGAACCAGCCTGGGTGCTGCTTGAGCCACGGATGGTCCTGGGAACACTGGATGGCGAAGTCCAGGGCGATTTCCAGACCGTGGTCGGCGGCGGCCTTGACCAGCCGGCGGAAGTCATCGCGGCTACCCAACTGCGGGTGGATCGCCTCGTGACCGCCCTCTTCACTGCCGATGGCATAGGGGCTGCCGGGATCATCGGGGCCGGCCATCAGAGAATTGTTCTTGCCCTTGCGATGACTGCGGCCGATGGGATGGATCGGTGGGAAGTACAGCACGTCAAAGCCCATGTCATGAATCATCGACAAGCGCGAGTGCACATCGTTGAAGGTGCCGTGGCGCGCCGGATCGTCGGTGATCGAGCGGGGAAACAGTTCGTACCAACTGGCAAACTGCGCCGCTTCGCGTTCCACATCAATCGGGTACACCGGGCTGACGCTCAGGTAGGCGCGGTGATCGGCCTGGGTCATCAAGTGTGCACTGTTTTCATGCAGAAACAGCGCCACCTGCTCGGTTTCCAACAGGCCCGACAGTTCGTGGTGCAACAGCATCAAGCGGTCGCGCAGTTCGTTGTCACTGCGTTCGGCGGCCTGCAGCACCAGGCTGCGGCCTTCCTGCAGCTCGAGGCTGACCGGCACTCCGGCCTCATGTTTCTTGCGCAGTTCGTAACAAAAGCTGGCGAAGGTATCGATCCAGGCTTCAATGCAGTATTGATGCGGGCCCTGCTGGGCGACGCTGAACGCCCCTTCCCAGCCATTGTTGCCCACATCGTTCATGACCACGCTGTGCCAGCTTTCATCCTCCCGCGCTCGCCAGCGGATCAGCACCGCCAGTTTGTCGTGGCCATCGGCGAACACTTTGCTGGTGACATTGATCCGCTGGCCAACCACCGCCTTGACGGCGAACTCGCCATTGTCGATCACCGGCATGGTGCTTTCGATAGCGATCCTGGGTAACAAAAGCGCCTGGGACAGCGGCAATACGGAATCTTCTGGAGCCAGTGTTTCAGCAGTCATCGAGCATCTTCCCCTTACGCCCCGTGGACGCCCTTTGCTTGATCCGAATTCAGAAACGGCGACGCTCTCCCTGAGCAGGGCCGTATAAGGTCCGAGCATGGGCGCTGTTCAAAAGTTCAGGTGGATATACCGCCACTGGGCGGGAATCATTTCCCGCAGGCAAGGGTCCACCGATAGAGCAAAGCACAAACGAGGCCATACCCATGAATATCCCGATACCCCCTGAACCCGAAGATCCAAATATCGACGAGCCCCCGCTGCCGCCCACAGAACCCCGACCCGTTCCTGAACAAGAACCCCCTGAAAACGAGCCACCGCCCGTCCAGGAACCCCCCGCAACGATGCCGCCCGTTATCGTCTGATTGACAGGCCGGCAAGCGCTTGCTTGCGAACCAAACATCGCGAGCAAGCGCCGCTGATTTTTCCCACTCGTATTACAGACGGCGCCGAACTCCCCCCTCCCAAGGTCAAGATAGATTCACTACTCGTGCGCTGACCCGCCTTGTTGCTGGCCGCAGACTATTCCGTCCGTAACGCGAGTACCTTCTATGTCCATTTCGCTACTGCCACCAACGTCCACTATCCAGGGCATACAACAACCGTCCGCCAACGATTATCGACAGAAACTGAACGATTTATTAAGGGCCGGCCCCAGCGGAATCATGCGCAGGAAAGAGCCTGACAGGCATCCATCGGACCTCCCCAGGGCACCGCAAGCTTTTACCCCGCCCAACCCTAGCCCCTCGACAAGCCTAAAACCGCAGGCGCCCGGTACCGATGCGCCCGAGGAGCAAGCCTCAACTGCGCCTAGCACTGCACCTAATACAGACGTAGAGCCGCAGGCGCCCGGTGCAGACGCACCCCGGCTCGCCCAACTTCGTGCGCTCGCCAGCCGGGAGAGTATTACCCAGATGCTGCGCGAGCCAAACTCGCAGGAGACCGCCCAGAAGTTGGCCGAGATCCGTAGCCTGTTAAGCAAGGAAAATGTCAAGTCGATGCTGCAAGGCCCGAATGCAGACGAAGCGCGCAAGCTGATTACCGAAGTGAAGGAGCGTCTAGGTCAGTCAAGCCTGCAGAAGATCCATGACCAATCCTCGCACATCGAGCGACCGGGCTTGAGCCCTCAAGAGATCCGCGACCGCACTGCCAGTTCTGACCCCGAGGAGAGTTTCAGCCAATCCATGCAAGTCTTTGATGAGCTACGCGTTGAGGAATCCTATGCCAAACAGCGAGTGCGCCAGAGTACGCCACTCGCCTCGGCCCTCTTCGAGATCGGCAAGGAAGTGGACCTAGGCGAGCCGACCCCGCAACCGGACAATTCATCGGCTGAGGCAGACAGCCTCAAACCCGACAACAACAACAACAACAACAACAACAACAACAGCAACGATTCCAGGATTGACATTGGTCAGACCTTCACCTTCCACAGTACCCGCGACTCGAACTTCGATGCGCCTAAGGAGGTGATGGATTTTGACCACAACAGAGACAAGCTCGATGTAACGGCCATTCGAAACCAACTCGGCAACAAGCCGTTGAAATTGGTAGAAAATTTCTCAGGCGCCAGTGGCGAAGTGCAGGTTCACTACAACCCGGCCAATAACACGAGCGTGGTAATGATTTCCGGCAACCCGGGAGAGCCGCCCTTCGTGGTAAAAGTCTTCGGCGAGGTCAGGTACAGCAACCTCAGCACCTGACCCTGTCACTCATTCTTGTCCAGCAGCTTGACGACCCGTGGCATCACACTGAATACCATCAGTGCCAGCAGCGTACTGAGTACCGCCGTCGATTCCCGCCCCATCCCCGCCGCCACCCCAATGGCGGCGGTCATCCATAACCCGGCCGCCGTGGTCAGGCCCTTCACGTGCTGGCCCTCCTCGTCTTCCTTGCCCTTGAGGATGGTACCGGCGCCAAGGAAGCCAATCCCAGCAATCACCCCCTGCACCACGCGGCTCATGGCGTCCGCCTGGCTGCCGGACACTTGCGGCACCAGCACAAACAACGCGGCGCCCAAGGCCACCAGCATATGGGTGCGCACCCCTGCCGCCTTGCCCTTTTGTTCACGTTCAAACCCCAGGATGCCGCCTAAAAGCGCGGCGATCAGCAGGCGCACAGTGATTTGCGTCAACTGCCGAGCGTCGCCGATGTCGGCAAATTCAGCCTGCAGGGTTTGCCACACTTGATGCCACCAGGCGTCCATGGATCTGTCCTTTCTTATTGTGAATGAAAGATAGACAGTGCAGACCGCCAGTCAGTTGCCTGGAACCCGGCAGCGTTACCGTCGCCTAACGGGACATAGCCCATGAACAGGAGATCGCCATGTCTGTACGCATCGAAAATCATTTGTGCTACTTCACGCTCGACGAGACCGGCCAGGAACAGAGCCTGCCGGCTACTCGGGTAAATATTCTTACCGACAATGAAAAGGCCATGTCTTATGTGGAATTGGCCGGCCAGCAGATCTACATCACCGAAGCCGAGGCCGACGCCCTCACCGTAGAAGGCGCCAAGGATGGTCGTAACCACGTAAAGGCCGATAAACCGGGTTCGGTGATTTGATTGATCTGTATCAATAGACATCTAAGCACCCCTGCACCCCAGTGAGCCTGGGGTGCAGCAGATCGGCAAAGACGGTTGAATCAAACCCATCTGATCCGCTTTTTATCACCATGCCTGAGCCTGTTATGCGAACAGACTGTCGCCCATAGTTCCCCGGCCTGATGGAGGCTGATGAGCGAACGACCATGAGCGAACGAATCCCAACCGTGGAAACCTTTGAGCCCAACCACCCAAAGAAGGTGAAGGCCAAATCCAGCGACAACCTGATCCATACCCGCAGCTTCACCGGCGTATTCCGCACCTTGCGCGTCGGCGGCGCCGGCCTGCTGTTCCTGGCCTTCTTCGGCACCGTATGGCTGAACTGGGGTGGCCGCCAAGCCGTGCTATGGGACCTGGCCGAGAGTAAGTTCCACATCTTCGGCGCTACTTTCTGGCCTCAGGATTTCATCCTGCTCTCGGCGCTGCTGATCATCTGCGCCTTTGGCCTGTTTGCCATCACGGTGTTTGCCGGCCGCGTATGGTGCGGCTACACCTGCCCGCAAAGCTCGTTCACTTGGCTGTTCATGTGGTGTGAAAAGGTCACCGAGGGCGAGCGCAACCAACGCATCAAGTTGCAAGCCGCACCGTGGAGCTTGAATAAACTAGCGCGGCGCTCGGCCAAACATACGTTGTGGCTGGGTATCAGCGTGCTGACGGGGCTGACGTTTGTTGGCTACTTCACACCGATCCGCCCGCTCGCCACCGAATTGCTGACCTGGCAGATGGGCGGCGTAAGCCTGTTCTGGGTGCTGTTTTTTACCGGTGCCACTTACATCAATGCCGGCTGGCTGCGAGAAGCGGTGTGCATGCACATGTGCCCCTATGCACGGTTCCAGAGTGTGATGTTTGATAAAGACACCCTGACCATTTCCTACGACGCCGCCCGTGGCGAACGCCGTGGCCCGCGTAAACGCGAGGTGCAGCCCGCGGACGTCGGCCTCGGCGATTGCATCGATTGCCAACTGTGCGTGCAGGTATGCCCCACCGGCATCGATATTCGCGACGGCCTGCAAATGGAATGCATCGGCTGCGCGGCATGCATCGACGCCTGCGACTCGATCATGGACAAAATGGGCTATGCCCGCGGCTTGGTGAGCTACACCAGCGAACACCAATTGCAAGGTGGCAAGACTCACCTGCTGCGGCCCCGCCTGATCGGCTACAGTGCCGTGCTGTTGGTGATGATCGCAGCGTTGGTGGTGGCCTTGGTCGAACGGCCGATGGTATCGCTGGACGTGACCAAGGACCGTGGTATGTTCCGCGAAAACAGCCAGGGCTTGATCGAAAACATCTACAGCCTCAAGGTCATCAACAAGACCCAGCAACGCCAGGACTACCGCCTGGAACTGGTGGACGCCGACAGCTTCCAGTTGCAGGGCAAGACCCAGGTCAGCCTGGCACCCGGGGAAATCGTCGATGTACCGGTGTCGGTGGCATTGCTGGCGGACAAACCGGTGAGCAGTTCGCAGACTATCCGCTTCAAAGTCACGGATGTGGATGAACCCTGGATCTACAGCGCTGCAGACAGTCGTTTTGTTGCACCGTTGAATCGCTGAAATCTATCTGGATAGATAGAGATGCAAATGTGGGAGCAGGCTTGCTCGCAAAAGCGCCGGGTCAGGTTATATCTGCGTCACTGACACACCGCTTTCGCGAGCAGGCCCGCTCCCACATTTACCCAGCGTACACACAGAAAAACCTGTTTAAGGCCCCCATGAAACGCTACGAAAAATTCGCCGACGACATCGCAGAACTGATCCGCTCCGGCGTCCTCGGCCCTGGCCAGCGCGTACCATCGGTGCGCTACGCCAGCCAGACCTACGGCGTCAGCCCGTCCACAGTGTTCCAGGCTTACTACCTGCTGGAGCGCCGCGGCCTGATTCGCGCACGGCCGCGTTCCGGCTACTTCGTCAACACCCATGCGCCCAGCCCGTTTTCCGAACCGGTGGTGAGTGAGCAGGTGCATGAATCCACCAACGTAGACGTGAGCGAACTGGTGTTTTCGGTCCTTGACTCCATCAAGGACCCCAACACCGTGCCCTTCGGCTCGGCGTTCCCCAGCCCGATGTTGTTCCCACTGCCCCGCCTGGCTCGATCCCTTGCCAGTGCCAGCCGCGAAATGGACCCGCGCCTGGTGGTCACCGACATGTCGCCGGGCAACCCGCAACTGCGCCGACAGATCGCCCTGCGCTACATGGTCGGCGGCCTGATGCTGCCCATGGAGGAGCTGCTGATCACCAATGGCGCCCTTGAAGCACTGAACCTGTGCCTGCAGGCCGTGACCGAACCCGGCGACCTGGTCGCCATCGAAGCCCCGGCGTTCTATGCCTGCCTGCAAGTGCTGGAGCGCCTGAAGCTCAAGGCCGTGGAAATACCGGTGCACCCACGCGACGGCATTGACCTCGACGCCCTTGCCCAATGCCTTGAGCGCTATCCGATCAAGGCCTGCTGGACCATGACCAGCTTCCAGAACCCCATGGGCGCGACCCTGCCGGAGGCGAAAAAACAGGCGCTGGTGGAACTGCTGCGCAGCCATCAGGTGCCGTTGATCGAAGATGATGTCTATGCAGAGCTGTATTACGGGCAGCAAGCGCCCAAGCCGGCCAAGGCTTTTGATACAGAAGGGTTGGTGATGCACTGCGGTTCCTTTGCCAAGAGCCTGGCACCGGGTTACCGCGTCGGTTGGGTCGCGGCCGGGCGCTTCGCGCAGAAGGTCGAGCGCCTGAAACTGATGACCTCATTGTGCCCATCGATGCCGGCCCAGGCGGCAATTGCCGACTACCTGCAGCACGGCGGTTATGACCGGCACCTGCGCAAACTGCGCTATGCCCTGGAAGAACAGCAAAGCGCCATGCTGGCAGCCATCGCCCGTTACTTCCCGACCCAGACACGGGTCAGCCAGCCGGCCGGCGGGTATTTCCTGTGGTTGGAACTGCCGGAACAGACCGACTCGCTGAAATTGTTCCAGATGGCCTTGGCCCAAGGCATCAGCATTGCTCCGGGGCCGATTTTTTCGGCGACCCGACGGTTCAGCAATTGCATTCGCCTGAACTATGGCAGCCCGTGGACCGAGGCGTCGGAAAAGGCCATGGAAACGCTGGGGCGGATTGTGCGGTCGTTTTAACCCTGGGATACACAGCCTTAGGAACCCTGCGCCCCAAGAAGACACTCAGGTATGTGTATCTTCACTTCGAGACCGCCATGCGCATCAACATGCTTCCCGCATCGACCGCCTACCAGCTTGGCGAAGGTCGCCCAGAAAACAACTGGCTTGCGGTGCCTGCAGCGCCCGAAGAGCCGCCTTTCGCGGATCGTCGCTCCGCCAGGCAAATCATCAATGCCAATCCAGGGTTGAAACACCTGCTCAGGCGCAGGGACAGCTATCCGGTGACCGACTTGCTCAAGCGACAACTGGGCGACTGGACATCCGCCAACCCTGATGCCAAAGCCAGGGCGCGCGCGGCCTATAACCTGGCGCGAGTGATCAATGTCCTCGACAACGTAAATGATCGTCGCGTCGGTAACAGTGAACGGCATGACGGCAAGATCAACGGCTTTTACAACGCGGGCTATTCCACCCGTAAAAATTCCGAGGCGCGCCTACTCGTAGCATTCGCGCAAGACGGCTATGACGTACTGCAAAGCCTGGGGCGCTAGCCAGGAAATTTAACGTCCTCCACCCAGATCCAGGAAGGTTCCGGTGGCGTATGAAGCCTTGTCCGACAGCAGCCAGATAATCGCCTCCGCCACCTCATCCGGGCGCCCACCACGGGCCATGGGAATGCCGGACTCCAGCTTGCTGACCCGGTCCGGATCACCGCTGAGGGCGTGAAAATCGGTAAAGATGTAGCCGGGACGTACCGCGTTGACACGAATGCCTTCACCCGCGACCTCTTTCGACAGGCCAAGCGTGAAAGTGTCCAGGGCCCCCTTGGACGCAGCATAGTCGACATACTCACCCGGCGATCCCAGGCGCGCCGCCACCGACGATACGTTGACAATGCTGCCACCCTGCCCGCCATGCCGAGGCGACATGCGCAGCACCGCATGCTTGGCGCACAGGATCGGGCCCAGCACATTGGTCTTCATGATTTTCAGGAGACGAAATTCGGACATTTCATCGACCCGCGACTTATGCCCAACGGTACCAGCATTGTTGACCAGCGCCGTGACCCGGCCCAGTTCGGCATCCACGCGATTGAACAACGCGATCACCTCATCTTCGCTGCTGACATCGGCGCGCACCGCAATGGCCTGGGCGCCCAGGCCGCGCACTTGCTCAAGCATTGCATGAGCGGCCTTCTCATCAGACTGATAGTTAATGCAGATACGATACCCCTCGCGAGCGGCCAGCAATGCCGTCTCGGCGCCAATCCCACGGCTGCCTCCGGTGATGATAACGACTTTATCCATGGCTGCGGTCTCCAGATTCAACCTGATGTCTAGGGTTGGATCCAAGAATACCCGTCACTCATAGCTCTTGTCAGGCGCTACCGTTTGTTCGGCGCTCCGGATATCTGCCATGAAACTATCGGCGGGCAATGGGTGCCCCAACAAGTAGCCTTGCAACGAATCACACCCCAAACGCGTGAGAAAATCCTGCTGCACATTGGTTTCCACACCTTCGGCCACAATTCGCAAGCCCAGGGCCTGGCCGAGTGCCACGATGGCCGAGACGATCGCCGCGTCATCGCTGTCGTGTTCCAGGTCGCGCACAAAGCCTCGGTCGATCTTCAACTCGTTGGCCGGTAGGCGCTTGAGGTACATCAGGCTGGAGTAGCCAGTGCCAAAGTCATCGATGGACAGATCCACGCCCATGTCCGAGAGCTGCTGCAACACGGTCATGCTCGCGTCGGCATCGCTCATGGCGGTGGTCTCGGTAATTTCCAGGGTCAGGCTGTTGGCGGGCAATTGGTGACGCTCCAGGGCGGCCGCTACGCTGTTGACCAACCCGGCGTGACAGAACTGCAACGCCGAGAGATTTACGGCAATGCGCCAACTCTCATAACCCTGTGCATACCACAGGCTCATCTGGCGGCAGGCTTCGTTGAGTACCCACTCGCCGATGGGAATGATCAGCCCGGTTTTCTCTGCCAGTGCGATAAAAGTCGCCGGCAGCAACAGGCCCTGCTGCGGGTGTTCCCAGCGCAGCAAGGCCTCGGCGCCCACCGCAATACCGCTGACAGCATCAAACTTGGGCTGGTAGTACAAGCGAAACTGCCCATGTTCGAGGGCATTGCGCAGGTCCTGCAACAGTTGCAATTGCTTGCGCGCATTGGTGTTCATCGATACATCGAAGAAGCTGTAGCCGTTCTTGCCCATGCCCTTGGCGTGGTACATCGCCGCATCAGCGTTCATCAACAACTCCTGAGGGCTGCTGCCGTTGCCCGGGAACAGGGCGATGCCAATGCTGGCCGAGATGTTCAACTCATGCTCGGCGACCTTGAAGGTGCGGTTGATCAGGCCGACCTGGCGCTCGGCCAAGCCCATGGCATCGTCCGGCTGGGTCAATTGCACCAGCAACACAAATTCGTCGCCACCGATACGGGCCAGGGTGTCCTGGCTGCGCAAGTCCTCGCGCAAGCGCAGGCCGACCTCGCGCAGCAACTGATCGCCCATGTGATGACCAAAGGCATCATTGACCGGCTTGAAGCCATCCAGGTCGATAAACATCAAGGCAAAGCAGCCGCCCCGCTCATTCACCGCCTGGATACCTTGCTGGATGCGATCCGCCAGCAGCGTGCGATTGGGCAGGCCGGTGAGCATGTCATGCAGCGCCAGGTGGGTCAGCTCCCGGTTGGCCAGGGTCAGGGAATCGGCGAGCACGGCAGTGCGCGCTTCCAGGCGTGCGTCGAGCAGCGAGGTCAATAGCGCAATGACCAGCACCGCCAAAGAGGTCACCAAAACCAGGTTATCCAGGCCCCTGCCGCTCAGGCCCGTCAGTGCGGCACCGCAAAAGCTGTCGTCGGCAAAACGCGCCGCGGCCATCCCGGTGTAGTGCATGCCGACGATAGCCACGCCCATCACCACCGCCGCCCCACCCCGTGCCAGGCGCACATAAGGCGTGTTGCGCCGCAGGTTGAAGGCGATCCACAATGCCGCACCGGAAGCCACCACTGCAATCAATAATGAGGCGCCAAACAAAGTGGGATCGTAGTCAATGCCCGGCGTCATGCGCATCGCAGCCATGCCGGTGTAATGCATGCTGGCGATACCGGCGCCCATGATCAACGCGCCGAATGCCAACTGCCAGGCCGGCAGGCGTGGCTGACTGACCAGCCACAAGGCGAAGCCACTGGATAACATCGCGATCAACAGCGACAGCGCAGTGATGCCCAGGTCAAACCCGAGGGCAAACGGCAGGCGCAGGGCCAACATGCCGATAAAGTGCATGGACCAGACACCGACGCCCATCGCCAATGCACCGCCGCTGATCCATAGATAAACGGCGCGCCCCTTGGCGGTAGCGATACGCCCGGCCAGGTCCAACGCGGTATAGGACGCCAGTACAGCGACGCACAGGGAAATCACGACAAGGGAGGTTGAATAGCTACCGATCAGCATGGGACTTCTCGCGGGCTACCGGGGTGTAAAAGCCCGTGCCGGGTGGCAAAGCGCGCGATTGTAGCGAGAATGAATCTGGGGCAGGTGATTAATTATCAGAAGGCCATTAGTGATTTTTTGGCGTCAATCGGATGGCCTCATGAGGCAGTTTCTGGATCCACGGAGATCAAAATGTGGGAGAGGCGGTGCTACGATTCGACTCGCCCCCGAGGGCCATGGGTATCTACACAGCTGTGTAGCAGCCGACGGTAACCACGATGCGAAGCGAGCCGCTCTTGATTTTGCTTTTGATCTTAGGCGCCCCGTCAAACCACGCTGGCCGGAATTCGACAGGGATTTGGGGGGTAAACCGGCAGGGATGCCGGTTTAGCCGCCCCGCGCCATGGATGGCGCGTGGCGGCGGCCCCCCAAATCCATG
>Ga0160464_100528_pt1 | contig 26479 bp, 18 predicted proteins | sample HID1971I_E11MG_FD_108275 | JGI IMG/M metagenome (GOLD analysis project Ga0160464, IMG submission 108275) | Enriched millipede-associated microbial communities from UW Madison campus, WI, USA - HID1971I_E11 MG | ecosystem: Host-associated > Arthropoda: Insects > Digestive system > Unclassified ... | reverse complement strand
CCCACCTTCAGCGTATCCAGCGCCGACGGAATCGTGGCCGGCGGAGCGGTGACCAACACCCGATCGACACCGCCATCGGCATAGGGATGCTGCTCCAGGCTGACTTGATCCGTATAGATGATCTCATCCGCTCCCCATTGCCTGGCCAGCTCGATGCGTCGTTTCGAGTGCGATCTGGCGGCGGCATAGATTTTTCTCGCCCCCATCGCTTTTGCCAGCCGCAACGCCATCAGTCCGATCGGACCCAAGCCTACGATCAGCACATCATCGTTTAGCTTGAGATCGGCTGTGTATACCAGGTCCAGCGCAACACCCAGCGGCTCCAGCAACGCCGCCTGCTCGAACGACAGCCCACTATACGGAACTACGCATGCCATGGGAGCGATGATGTATTCTGCGAATCCCATCGCGTTTTTCAACCAAAAGGTTGGGCCCTTATTGCAGAGATCGGAGCGGCCGTTACGGCATTTGTCGCACGTACGACAGCTCGTCCCCGTCTCCAGTGCGACGGTATCTCCGAGCTTGGTGTGCTCGACGCGGCTGCCCACTTGCTCCACGATCCCCGCAACCTCATGCCCGACAGGCTCCCAGTCGGTTGCGCCTACAGCGGCGCTGGTCAAGTCCGTCCCGCATATCCCGCATGCTTGGACTTGGATGAGCACCTCATCCGCGGCCAATTCCCGCAGCTCCACGTCCCGCAGCTCCACCTCAAACGGCGCCTTGATATACGCTGCCTTCATCGATGTCTTCATGGTTGTCCCGCTCCTGAGGGCTCCTCGTCATCTTCCGGCTCCTCATACGGATGCAAGGTCAAGATTGCCGATCCAGTGGACGTAATGCCGAAGTAACCTTCGTCGGTGATATAACCGTTCGTATCCACATAGTCAAAGATGGTTGCGCCGTCCATTTTGACAATAAGACGAACGCCATCCTCGACATCAAGCGCGCCAAATTGGACGGCATGCTCCGTACCGGATGTCACCACGGTGTTAGGCACAGACAGCGTGCCGCTCGGGAATGCTCCCGTTGGCCCGAAACGCTGCAATTCAAACGCGCCTTCCTTGACAATGAATAAATAGCCTGTCGTGGTCCATGGTGCTGCAGATATACTTTGCGCCCGAAGCGAAAATCCTTGCCACATATCGTTTGTGAAATCGAACTCCGCCTTGAAGCCCCAGATCGGATAATTGGGCACTTTCAAGTTGTAGCCTGCATATCCATTGCCGGATGGAGCGAACCTCAATCCGCCATCAGGCGTCGTGGAGAAATAGTTGGGATCGCCGGCTATCCAGTTGGAACGATTCGACAATAGCTGCCCCAGATCGACCAGCCCCTGCACCTGCTGCTTCTTGAAGTCGATGATGCTCTGCACAAGCGTGGCAAGAGCGGAATCGATATCGTTCTGTGTTGCTGCTGGATTGGAGGCAACTGCATTTGCGCTGGCAATAGCCAGCTGTAACGCCGTTAATGCTTCTTCCGGGAACTGACCGGGATCGGAGCCTTCCACTGAGGCGGCATACAAATTTGCGGCTTCCGCAGCTTTGGTCACCAGCTCGTAGGTATCGGTCACCTCGTTCATGGCAGTCGTGAAGCGCGCCGTTCCCGAAGCATTCATTTGGCTATCCGGATATAACGCCGAGTCGCTGATCGCCTGGACTTGCCAGTAATAATCCTTGGCCCCATATTCCAGATCATCAAGCTTCAAGTAATGCTCAGACGCTTCTCCCTCATATACGATGTCGGTAAACGCGCTGTCCTCGGCTACCGTGACCTTATAGCGGTTGGCGCCGATTGCGGGCTCCCACATAAGCGTCATGCCATGCGCCGGCATCTCAACTGCAAGATGCTGCGGATAGATAAGCTTGAAATCCTCAATCTCCGGGTACGACATGCGGTTGGCGTTGAGCTGCAGCCCAATCTCGCTGTACACGGGCGCCGTAAAGCCAGCAATCCCGAAATTGCCCACAGGATTAAAGTTGTTGTTCGCCGCGTCTTCAAACAAGCCTGCATCGGTCACCGTCACATTATTGGCGAACGTCCCGCTAGATGTCGCCGTAGCCGGTACGACAATGTCGTTTGTGTTATACAGGACATTGCGGGTAAAGGTATTATATTTCGGCTTGTACGGCTCGTCGGCAAGCAGGTTGGCCAGTGTCGGGAAGCGCGATGTCCACAGATCGCTAGTTACCGGCATGGCGAGAAGTCTCGTATATAACGTGCCATTCGGCGGTTGAACGAACGGGCTGGCCGCCCCCCCGCTTAAGTTGAGCAGCCGGATGGAGTGCGTCGAATTGGCGACGATGTTGCTGTCGACCACGTTATCCCTTCCGCCATGGATAAAGACAGAGGAGGAATTATCGAAGAAAATATTGCTCATCACCTGAAAGCCGCTCAACTGATCATCCAAGTAAATGACATGACCGCCTGAGCCATGCAAGCCGGTTATATCATGCAGCAGGTTATTGCGGATCACATTGCCCTGGTTCGTATAGTCGCGTCCTCCATAGATTGCGCCGGCATCGGTGGATTCCTTTACAACCGAATAGATTTCATTGTTTTCAATGACATGATCGTTGCCGCTAATCGCAATAGCTTGATGAGGCGCTTCATGCAACACATTGTTCTGAACGACAACGCCTACTCCAGCAATGGAGACCGCCGGCGCGCCCGTTTTGCTTACCGTGCTGAAGCGCGTAAATACATTGTTGCGAATTCGGATATTGGCCGGGGCCAGTGTCGGACGATAGCCGACATTCGTCGTGATGACGCCGCCTTTGCCGATATTGACGAAGTCGGAATCCGCGAGGTCTACATTCATAGAGCCGTCGATGACGACGGCAGTCCCGCCGATATTACGAAACGTGCTGGCAGCGATCGAGATCGAATCGGCGCCTGCCATTTCGATAGCCCGATGATTCGTCTCCTCGAAGCCCAGGCCAACCAACCGGATATGGCTCACATCCGTCATCTTGACTAGCGCCGTATTCAGGATGGACAACCGGATCTCGCTCTGCGCAAGGTCATACGGCGCATATAGATACAGGATGCCACTCGTTCTGTCAAGGAACCATTCCCCGGGCATGTCGATTTCCTCGAGCAGGTTGAACACATAATACCGTTTGCCTTCGGCAACCCCGTACGGCGTCGTTTGTTCGACGGCGATCGTCTTCGCGGTGGTGTCCACAGCGCTAACCCGCATCGAATCGATGTACCAGTCCCAGAACCAGTAGCCCTCCACCCACAGTTGATCGGCTAGTTCCCAAGCATTCGGCTGCTGTTCATTGTATTGCCATACTGCTCCTGACCCGCTCGCGCCGGTAGCCGAGACAGAGCCGGTCTTGGCGAATCCCTGATTCGGCCATCTGGCGATCGTCTGCTTCGTCCCGTCAATATAGAGCGCCGCGCTATCCGGAAGCGATCTGGCGTTGGCGTTGGAGCGTTGTATCGAACCAAGGTCGTTGCTTGTGAAGCCCAGCGCATACATGTCCGCCTGAACGATGTTGCCGGCATATCCGTCCTTCAATCTGCTGATCACTGACGCATCTGTCACCGGCGAGAAGGCGGAGGCAGGAATCGCCTTCGCTCCCGACAGCTTGACGCTCTGCCCCGGATAGGATCGGTATGTGATGGGCGCATGGGCCCTTCCCGAATCGGAGGCGTCCAGCGTGAACGTACTGCTGCGGAAGTATTGTCCACCCATCATGTATACGGTGATGCCGCCCAGCGGAATGCCCGGATCGCTTTTCCTCTGTCTTACCGCATCCCTTGCCTTTTCAAGCGTAAGGAATGGCGCGTCATACGTTCCGTCATTCGTATCGCTTCCTTGCGGAGATACATAGATGCCGAACGTCGCTTCGATGTCGGCCAGCAGGGCCTCATCCCCGACCGTGAACAGATTGGCTTGATCGCTGACCGCATACAGCATGCCATTGGTCCAAACAGCTTTATTTTTCTCGGCGGCTACCGCCTGTATGGACACATAATCGCGTCCCTGGATCGTCTCGGCGGTTACAGAGGTTGCCCCAAGCTTTGCTGCCACAAAGTCCTTCGGAAGCCACACTTCTCCGTTCTGCAGCACCGGCATCACAGTATCGTCCTCGGCATTCAGCTTGGTTCGCGTCCCGTCTGCATAGACATCGGAGGAATACAGGGACAGAAGTATGCCCTGAGGCAATCTTGCCTGCAAGTCAGGCAGATGATCGACTTTGCTCTGCGCATTTTGCGTGAAAATGTGTTGAAAACGTGCAGCGGTTGTCGTGTTATACTCCTCCATGACTAGATCGTCCACCGTCACCTTGCCTGCGACATGAAACACAATGCCTTGCAACGAGCCTGCCGGGTTGGCAACGCTCTGATTCGTCAGGACCGTATTGTTGCCGTCATCGTCTCCGATGTAGATATCCTGTGTGTCGTTGACAAGGTCGATGATCAGACCGACCTGGTACTCCCGTCCGCTCTGCAGCTCGGCTACGGCCGTTGCGGTACTGCCATTCATCGCCTTCAGCTCGCCTGAGCCGGTTAACCTGAGCAAGGGGATGGTATTCCCGGTATTCGTGGATTCGACAAGCCCAGGGAAAGCTTCGCTTGTCCCCGATATGTCATTGACCTTCAACTTATAGCTGATGATTACCTTGGTAGCGGTATATAGATCGGCCAGCGTCTTCTTGACATACAATCCGCTCGAACCGCCGCTGGCCGATTCGATGTTGAGCGCCTGATTATGCACTTCCGCTTTGTAACCGGCCCCGAGTCCATTGGCATTCGTCGCCCAGCCATCCGCATCCGTCGGCACCTCCCACCCATTCGTATAGACGAAATGCTCCTCCAGCCGATTCGTATCCAGCTTCGGAACAGTAAACGTCCAATCGGCCAATCCTCCGGCAAATATAGCTCCTCCGAGATCAGAGCCCGAGCTGTCCAGTACTTTCAAGCCCCCCACAGCAAGCTTTAACGACGTAACCGTATTGGGAGGCAGATCGTAATATCCCGCTACGCCAACCCCTACCTTGCCGCTCGTATACGTGGTATTGTTTGCAGTAAGGATGAGGTCATCATCTACCGATACCTGGATTGCCCCGCTCTGCACCGTGATCTTATACGCATTCGTTTTGTCTTGCACATGCTTCAGGTTGCTTAGACTTGCTGTCTGACCGAGGGTGGCTCGAGCTCCATTTTTCATCCTGTACAGACCGACTACGCCGGTGCCGCCATGTACGGAGATGAAATAATAGTTTTGGGCATCCTGATAACCAAAATAAATCTCATGATGCGCCCAATTCGGAAACGCCGGATTCGTAATCGGCTTCAAATCCATCTCCAGCACCATGTCCGCTAACGAAAAGGTTGCAGGCGCGATTCCCCTCACGTTGGTCTGGCCATTCGTATGCAAGACCAACCAATCGACATTGTCTTCATCTGTTGTTTTGTACCAGGTGCTGCTGCCTGCCGCATGAGCGCTCTCTGTAAACGGGAACAGGAAGGATGGGAATAGTAAAGACAAGGCCAACAAGACTCCGAGAAATCTGCTCTTCACTGTGCTTTCGCCTCCTTTATAGTAGAAGCTCCGTCCATTTGCCGCTGGACGCCTTGCACGGGAAGCTCGCTCGATTCGATGGCATCGTGACGATCGAGTCGGCATCCGTTCGTACCATGATCTTTTTCTCATTGCCTGTTTGCCGTATTCTCACGTTAACCTCCGTCGAAAATGTAACTTCCGCGGTTCCCTGCAGCATACGAAAAGGGAAGCAAGTCTCCTTAAGCCATTGTGAATGCTCTTCAAATGTAAAACCCGGCTGCCTGGCGATATAAAGCTTGTGCATCCCGTCTTCGCCCTTCTGCAACTTGTCGAAAGGCAAATGTCGATTACTCTGACCGTCCTGTGCTACGACGATATATTTCCCTCGATGCGGTTGCTCCTCGTAGTCCTCCGGGTATGCAGATAGATCCCCTCTTATGCTCAGATAATGGCCTTGCTCGTCTTCTCCTGTTCCGACCAAGGCCGGATTTGCCCAGCGATGCAGCTCCAGCTTGAGACCCTCGATGGAAAAAGTGGTGCCCGAATAAAAATCGACTTCCGTTTCTTTTTCCGTCTCGGCCATCATCGTTTCTTTGATGATCAGAAAGGAGCCGTCCATGGAGATGTGGTCGAAAGCAAGGGTGCCGCTTGGTTCGCTTTTGCGATAGATGACCTGGATGACCGTATGTTCCGCCGTGATCCGAACGCCTTCGCCATCCTTTGCTGCGATGCCCTCAATTCGCTCGCAGCTCTGGACGAACGGTGCCGTCTGGAACGGCTCCCACAGGGCGACGAATGTGCTGTCCAAATCGCTGCCGTCTCGGCGAACAATTACTTTGGGCATCACATTAGCGCTCCAATGGGCCATAGCCTCCTGATGATGGGACAGCTCGCGGAAATACCGAAGCCTTGGCGCATCGCACAGCATGACCTCCCCGTCTGTCGGAGCGACCCAATGCAGTCGAACGCCCGGCTTGGGCTCAGCCGATGCCGCCCTCGCTCCCGCTCCCGCACAGGGCTCGCCATTGGGAAATGCCGGGGTCATCGTCATCTGCCAAGGCGTGTCATCCCGATGCACCTTGACGTTTCTGAAAGCGCCGTAATAGTGGCTTTTCCCGCCAGCCTGATCCCACGGAAGGAAACTTTCGCCTGCTTCCGGATGGAATGGAATCCCGTCTTCATCAAGGTTGTCCATATGCTTGTATGGCTGCAACGTCATGGCTGCTCTCTGTGTGTAATCGGCGCACCCATTGGCCATCCACTCGTGACGGCTTCCTCCCGCTACTTCGAATATATCCAGGAAGAGCTTCTGCCCCTTCGAGATGGAGATGCCTACCACGGCTCGCCGATACTGGTGAACATCGGGATACGGGATATGAGGCGCTTCCGCCTGCATCACCATCGTGCGTCCATGAGGCGCATGCCAGTGCACGAGGTTCCCGCGCTCAGGGCTATAGCTTTGATTGCAGCCATCCACAACAACCAGATTATGGGCGGTTGCGGTATAGATGTATCCTCCCAGATGGGAATAGCCGATATCCGACACCAGCTCATCCCCATACGCCCATAGCGTGAAATTCAACATATCCTCGTGCGTATGGTTGCAGTGACCCGAGTAATGCAGATGCCCCTCGGCGCAATCCTCATTTTCGCCTGACCCGATAACCGCATGTCCAAAGTCGGGCAGCAGGAGAGGATCGGCGACGTCGCGGCGATTCAGGCTGGGAACCGGCGTCTCCGTGCTCCTCCGAACACGATGGTATTGGCTATACTGACTTTCGGCCCACGTATCATGGATGGTCATCACAGAGCCGTCCGGGTAGAACATCCTGTGCTTGCTCAGATACATAATATTCCGGTAGCCAGGCAGCTCTTGCTCAGGGTCAAAGCATTCGATACGACGATGATCCAGCTCGGAGGTATAGCCGTCAGGATCCGAATAGCCTTGAATAGGACGAATCGCCGCATCGATATCTCCGGCAATATCGTGCAGATACGAAACGCTCTCCGGGAACATGCCGTCTGCCATAAACAGGTAGGCAAAAGCAGCCTTGGCTTTTCCGACGGCGTAGTGAATGAGCTCCGGACAGCCGATGGAAAGGGCGGCTACGACAAACCCCTCCAGCTGCAGTCCGATCGTGTTATGGAAGTAACGCCAAATGTCGGTGCGATAGTAAGCGTCATACCTTAAAGACATCCGAATAATATGCAGTATGCCATCGACGACCTCCTCTCTGGCGTTATCGAATCCCAGGTCGCGAAGGCTGCTCCAGATGATCGGGTTCTTCAGGTGTTCGAACAGGGTAATCATTTTCTTCAATTGCGCCCCGGTTGCCGGAGTTTGCCAGTCATAATGATCAGCAATCCATGCAAACCATCGTTCATATCCGTCCGGTGGAAAGAAGCCTTTGATATAATGATAGTTCCAATCCGGTTTGCCATAGATCGGCCAATGCGGAAGGCTCTGCGCCAGCTTCAGAAGAATGACCGCCGCCCTGATCCCGGCTTCCGTATTGCCTGTCGTATGGTAATGCTCGGAGAGAATGAGCGCCGCCTCCTGGAGGCGCTCCATTCGAACGGTGACCATAAATTGATCCAAATAAATTTTTTCAAACTGTGGATCATAGTACAGGTTTAGATCCTCTTCATCCGGCCCCGGATATTTGGGAGCAAACATGAATACATCCTCGATTGTTTTGGTCCACGGTCGTTTGTGGTACGGGTAGATCCACTTTTTCCCTGATGGCGCAACAACCTCGTCATACCCCGAGATCGGATATTCCTCTTCGTAATGGAAGGGTTGACCGGTCGTTCGATCGATCAGCTCATCAGGCTTCCGGGGGTCCCATTCATAATGATGGGCGCACTTATCCAGCCCTCTCCGCTCTGGGACAAGCTCATAGATCCTCTCAGGCGACAAGTCCAGGTAGGGCAAAATATGAGACGGTAATCCATATCTTTCCGATGGGAGTCCGGCAATCTTGCGTTCGTATGCTGGATGCGCTTTCAACCCGTTAATCCATTGGGGATAAGGCGCCCCCTGTAGGGCAGGGTTGCGTGGGAATCCTCCGATTTGTGTCTTGATATTTCGAATGAGCACTTCTCCGGTCCCGAATAGCTTCAACACATATTCGAGTCGGATCGCATTTGTTTTCACGAATGCTTCAACATACATCGTCTGCCAGTGATCGTTGACTGGCATTCTGCATAGATCCTGATCATAGTGCATGTCATATTGTCTGTTTCTGACCTTCACCGTTTGAAAAGGATGTTCATCTTCCTTGTATGCCCGGAAGCATTCCGAATGGACCACGATACCAGGCGTCCCCATGATCTCCAAACGGATGCCCAGTACATCTTCATTCCACGTTCCCAGCTCGATTGCCGGCAGCATCCATTCCGCTTCCTTCTCGACATTCACCCTGAATACACTTGTCGTCATGATTTCTTGCTCCATTCGTCGACCTGCCTTTGAGCTTCATATGGATCAGGTCGATCAGCTTCCGGCCTGGCTTCTCCCTCATTCATGTGGAATGGCAACCTGAACACATCGCCTGCCTTGTTGCAAAAGTATAGTCTGGATTCGCTCCGCGCTCTTGTCGCACCGTCTGCCCAGAATGCATAGAAGTCTGGATGGGCTTGGACGGGTCGCCGGATATACGTATGGTTATAGCGACTGCCAGTTGTCATTTGCCGCTGCATCGTCCACGTCTTCCCGTCATCGCAGCTCTCCCATATCGCCGCTTCACCGCCTGGATTCCATGGCTCCGGACCGTCTTCCGTCGCACCGATGATACGCCAGATCCCGCCATCCTCCAGATACAGGGAACCGAAATCATAATTGTTGCCGCTTTCCGTCACCTTGCTGAGCCGCCATTCGCTTCCCGTCCACCGTGCGACCCGCCACACTCTTGGGCCGTATTCCGGCCCGTTTCTCCAGCTGCGACTAGTTAAATACAAAATAACGGGCCGCCCATGTTCGTCATATTGCAAATCCTTGATGTACACCTTAAGCCCCTCGGCTTCGTAATTGTAGATGAGTGCCGGGTTATGAACCTCATGAAGCGGAACGGAGAGTGCAGTCCCGTCGGCAGTACGCCAACTCTTCCCCATATCCAGCGACTCCATATAATACAAATTGGTGCGTTCGTCCAGCCCGCCTTCGACCGGATGATAGTCGAAAACCGACCCTAGCTTGCCGCGAGCAAATTGAGTGGTTTGGTAATGCCCTTGTCCGTATAGAACCAAGTCGACCGGCTCTACCCAACTAAGTCCGTCCTTGCTCGAGGACATACGCAAGCCTCGTCGCCCCTGCTCGTAGTTCGTATGCATAAAAATAAAGCCCGTTCCGGGTACATAATGCACCTGGGGATAAGCGAACATATTTTCCGAGACGGTCTCAAATCTCTCAATACTGTACGGCTCCGTGCTGCGATGGATAAACGAGCGGGTTGTCCATGCCCCGTGGGAAGGAGAAAAAATCCAGATATAACCCTCCGCGTCAACGCTGATAACCGGGTTGTCGTGGGCATCTCCATTGTATTTATCCAGAACGATCGTCGGTCTCGGCACAAGACCCGTCTTATGATCATAATAGGACACCATGTGATATATCATTTCAGGAGAAAAATCCCACTGCTCCTCAGAGACGACCGGTTCAACGGCCGCTCCGCCCCAGCAAAAAAACGTCTTCTCCACTTCCGGACAATATACCGCCAATGGAAGATGCTTGCAGCTGTACGTGCCCAATCCGCCGCTGTACTTAAATCCGTATACCGAATCAAAAGGAGCTTGCTGGTGCCAGCACCCTCTGTAGCCGGTCGCTTTCGTACTGAACACGGATTGTTCTGCCGGAGGCGGCATTACCTTGCCAGACGAAGAATACTCGCCGTATTTTTTGCCGGGAACGACTCCACCTTCAAGCTTGTAGTTCAATTCCATGATTACTCGACCTCCGGTAAGCTAAATCTTCAAAGGTATGACCATATTCCATGTATTGGATGCAGTTGTAAAATCTCCAGGGCCGTCTGCCGTCGCAAAAAACATATGGGTCGGATGATTATCCTCAAACAAAACAAACGGCCTTTCCAAGCTCCCCATCATTTGCTCTGTTCCATCATCCCACACAATCCTGCGTGAATATGATTTTTGCCCCTCAACCGCTTCCCATTTCACCCCATCCTCCGATCTTGCGAAAATCCCGCCACGTTGCTCGCCGCAAATGTTGCCCGTCATATCTTTTGCTATCATTTCATAGCCGCCCGGCACACGATAAATAAACGGATCTTCCAGATTGAACTTATCGGAGGGAAAAATCGACTCATTCGTTACTGCCTCATAAGGTCCCATATAGCAACTTGCACGGGCCACTCCAAAAAACATGGCTTCTCCATGCAAATAAGAGGAATAGGGTCTGGATTTGTAGGTTCTCGTTTTGTAAATAAGCAATACTGACCCATCTTCATGTATGCATGGCGCCGGATTAGAAGTGAAGAAGTTGTCAAATTGGCTTGGCCTTGGCTCCAAGATCGGATGATTCAACCTCTGCCATGGTCCAAACACACTTTTTGACACGGCTATTCCAATTCGCTTATTGGAACGCGCAACGATAATTCTTGGATCGGAAAGATCCAATGGCGTGTCAGGCAATACATCCGTAAATGGATGCGTGGAGCCCATATAGTATAAAATGTAAGTGTCCTGATGTTTGACGATTTGCGGATTATGAGTGCTTCTTCCGTCCCAATATTCTGCTCCTCTGGACGGTAAAACAACTTCCTCGAATCGATACGGCCCTTCGGGACAATCAGAAACCGCACGTACGACCTCGGACGCAACCAACCAGCCGGGGTGCATAGGGAGTCCCTTTGGCCACCTTGAAGCAAACATATGATATCGATTGTCGTCGCCTTTTATGACTGAACCACACCAAACCCAATAGCCTTCCATTCTAAATCCGCCATTCCTTGGCGCTGGCAATAGGGTTCCAAAGCGCATGACCGAGCTCCTCCTTACCAGTGATTCAGGCATAATTACTGTTTAGTCTTCAGCCATTCGTCCAGTTGTCTCTGGGCTTCAGCAATAACCTTATCTTCACCGGCGGCTTTACGCTTCTCCTTCATCGCTTCCATCGTCTTGTCGATATCTGCCATGCCATTCTTCAGAACGGACAAGAATTCCGTTGTTACCGCACTCAACTGGGCGATTTCATTCTGCACGCTCTCCGTGTTGAAGGTAAAGCCGACCGTCGGATCCGCTTGGGCCGAATCGTTTAGCTCTTTCGTTTGCTCCCATATATCATCTGTTTGACCGGGAATCACGTAGCTGTTGAATTCATTGCCGAGTATCCAGCCGGATAAGGAATAAGCATCTGCTTTGGGTTCGATACGATTGTCGGAAACCTTTGTATAATCTTGACCTTCAATACCGAATTTGAGCAAATTGAACAGTTCCTTATCCGTATGGAGCAAGTTGATCAGCATCATGGCGCGCTCCTGATTTTTGGAGGTCGTGCTGATCGCGTTCATTGTCGTTTGACCTGCCGCTTTCGGTAATCGTGGAGAGTTGGTTGGGACAGATACAGCGTCGAAGCCATAGTTTGCCTTGAACTCGGCTTCACCCCCGGGTTTAATCGTGGTATACCTGCTGAAAATCTTCCCTGCTTTAATTAGCGAGACTTCATCCTTTAATGTAGCGACGTCTTGCGGGAAGTATCCTTTCTCGTACCAGTCTCGCATGATTTTAAATCTATCCGTTAACGTATAATTCAAGTAATACACTTGCCACGTATCCGGATCAATCGATAAATCCGTCCCATCGACTGGCGAACTAGAGCCCAAATAAGCCGTGGGAATTCCCTCGCGAAGAGGAGAAACATCCGGTTCGCCGGCCTTTATCTTCTCGTAGGCAGCCCCCCAATCCTCTAACGATTTGAATTGCGTCGCATCAATCTGGTATTTGTCAAGGAGATCCTTTTTAAACCAAACTCCGGGAGCGGTAGCCATGATCTGATTGTTCGGTATCCCATAAATTTTCCCGTTGACTCTGACTCCATCCCAAACCTCTTGCCTCATACTGTTCTTCAAGTCGGGATATTGGGCGAGCAAATCATCTACGGGGATATATGCCCCTTTGGTTGCGTTGCTAACGTACGGATTCGCCCAGTTTGAAGTAAAGGCGATATCGTATTCTTCTCCCGACGACATGACAAGCTGCATCTTGTTGTTGTAATCGCCCGGATTAACAAATCTAAAGTCGACTGTGGCGTTGATTTTGCTTTGAATCATTTCGTTTGCTTTCTGAATGACCGATACGGCATTTTTCGGCTCCGAAGCACGAAGGTACCACACCAACTTTACCGGCTCCAGCTCCGTTTGGTTCTCCGTCTGACTACTTGGACGGCCGGAATTTTCGGGGCTGCTGCTTTGAGTTGAAGTCGAAGCCTCCTGTTTGTTTGAACAGCCTGCAAGAGCCAATCCCACTACCATGCAAAGCGCAAACACTCTCGTCATCAATACACGCTTGGAACGTTTCACTTACATAAACCCTCCCCAGATATGAGTAGTTGTAAGACCTAGCCTTTAACGGATCCAACTGTCAACCCTTTGGCAAAATACTTTTGAAAGAACGGAAAGATAAACAGCATGGGGCCAATCGCCAGGATACACATGGCCATTCTTGTACTTTCCGACGGAATGGCTGCCAGTTGTCCGGCATCAACGCTTACACCCTCCTGCATGTTCTTAAGAATTTCCTGAATATTGTTCATCATGACCTGAAGCAAATACTGCAGCGGGTACATCTGTGGTTTATCGATGAACAACAAAGCTTGAAACCAGGCATTCCAATAATTAAGGAGCTGCAACAGTCCTACAGTCGCCAATACCGGGGTGGACAGCGGAAGGATGATCCTAAAATAAATACGCCATTCGCCAGCTCCGTCGATCGTGGCGGATTCTACAAGCGAATCCGGCAACTGCTGGAAAAACGTTCGCATCAGGAAGATGTACCAGACGCTGCCCAGAAGCGGAAGAATAAGTGCTAAATACGTGTTTTGCAAATGCAGATACTTCGTCATCAAGATGTAGTACGGAACGAGTCCGCCGCTGAATAACATCGTGAAAAATAAATAAAAGGTGATTACTCCCCGGTATTTGAAATCGGATCGAGATAACGCATAAGCGCACATGGAAATCATCAACACGGAAAGAAAAGTACCGATGCACGATATGATGATCGTAACCTTGTATGCATTGATGATGGTAATCGGATTTTGCAGAATGAACCGGTAGGCTTGAAAATCTAAGTGGATCGGTATGAGACGATATCCAAGGCTCGCGATATCCACTTCCCTAGACAGCGAGATGGAGAGAATCGACCACAACGGTACGATAAACAAGATCGACATCGCGATCAAGAACACATGCATTACAATCCGGGACAAGCTGAGCTTAGAGCCGCGCACGATGATTTCTTCCTCCTCCTCACAACGATTTAAAACAAGGAACGTTCCGGGTTTATTTTCCTGACAATCGCATTGGTAGTCACGATGAGCACAAATCCCAATACGGATTTTGTCAAATCTGCAGAACTAGACATGCCTATATTGCCAAGTTGCATCAACGCTCTGAATACGTAGGTGTCAATAACGTCTGTGGTTGAGTATATCGTAGGTGAATTCATCGGCAACTGATAGAACAAGCCGAAATCCGCGCTGAAAATATGCCCAATGGCCAAGATAACCAAAATCGTCATCAATGGATATAAAAACGGTAACGATATTTTGGTGACAATCTTCCACTTATTCGCGCCATCGATCTTGGCAGCTTCGTAGTAAGTGGGGTCAATGCCCATCAATGCAGCGTAATACATAATCGCATTCATTCCGATAACCTTCCATAAATGTGCAAGCGGAAAAATATAAACCCAGGCCGTCGTATGATTGTACCAGTCAATGGTATCCAAGCCGAAATTCGCGAACCACTGGTTCAGCATTCCCGATCTCGGATTGAGAAACGCATACGCCATGTAGGCCACAACAACCCATGATAGAAAATGCGGAAAAAACATAATGGATTGATACGCTTTGAGCAATTTTTTACTTGTCAATTCATACAACATCAAAGCGATGGCTACCGATGCGAGTAAAGTACTGATGATAAACAACGCATTGTATCCGAGGGTGTTGCGCACGATTCGGATAAGGTCGGGGGAGGTGAACAGAAACTTGAAATTACTGAGCCCTACCCATTCGCTTCCTAATATGCCTTTATCGAACTGATAGCGCTTAAAAGCGACCATCGCCCCGAACATCGGCGTATAACTGAATATAAAGGTATAGATCACCATCGGAAGCGTTAATGCAAGCAGAAACCTGTTTTTCTTAAAATGTTTGAGAAACTTTTTGGTGTGGTTAATTGCCATCTCATCTCCTGTCCGCTTAATTTGGGTTTATTACGCTTGCTGCGACCTAATCATAACGCTTTCAACGAGCTTCGATAAAGAGTCAAACGCTGCGAATGCGTAGAAAATGAGGTTTAAAATCGGTGAATAAGTTCAACAGAGCGGTTTCCCATTCCACAAACCGCCCCCTGTCCTCTATAATAATGAGACCAACGAGGAGGTAAGGAGAGATTTTACATGAGACGAGTACTTTCTTTCAGGCATCCAAAATACTTTCATCACTTGCTCATCAAGATTACCTTCTTGATTGCGCTCACCGTGCTTGCTCTCTCTTTGATCCTGAACTACAGCTTTAAGAACTACAGCATCGGCTTATTGAATACGGCGAACGAGAAGCTACTGAATCAGATCCTGCAAAATGCATTGGCCACCAACAATTATGCCAAAAGCTTCGCATCGTCCATGTTCAATAATTCAGATGCGGCCAATTTGATGTATGGTCAAGACATCCCCATGGTTGATATGTTGAGAAATATGAGAAACATCGGGATGTCGCTGGACAGCACGCCCTTTATGCATTCCGCTTATCTCTATAACGGCCGTTCGGACACGTACTATTTGATCGGACCCGATACCGGCGTTCGAACAAGCCAACAATTTCAAGATGTTGAAATCGCTCACATGATTGCGAACCCTGGGATGATGATCCCCCTTAACCCGATCCCCAGAAAAATCGCCTTCTCGGAGATGAATTCGGGAAAAAAGGAAGAAGTGTTTTCCTACATGTTGTCAGAGTACTTTCCAAACTCAAAAAAAGTGAAAAATGCGCTCATCATCAATCTTCGAATGAACTGGATTTTTAACACGTTGTCTTCTTTTCAGGAAACAAATTCGTTGCGCGGAAGCAATATTTTACTACTTGACCATGAAGGGAAGGTCGTTACCAATTCCAATTCGGGGGAGAATTTGTTCGACGCGGATTTATCCACTGAGCCATTCGTCTCCAAAATATTGGCCTCCCGTCAAAAATCAGGCTACATAATCGCGGATTATCAAAACCAAGCCTCCGTAATCACTTATGCCACCTACGACTCGGCTCCTTGGACGCTGGTTAATATTACGCCTTATCAGTACATTGCTGAAAGTATCGGTAAAGTGAAGCGTACGACGATATCGATTAGTGTAATGATGATGATCATCTGCACCTTCTCGGCTTTTCTGCTTGCAAGGAATTTGTATGCTCCCATACGCAATCTGCGCTTTATGGCCCAGCAGTTGGACCATTTGCAGAGCGATAAACCGGATGATCATAATGAGTTCAAATATATTGCCCAATCTCTTCAGTCCGCTTCGCACAAGTTGAGTTCGCTAGAGTCTTTTCGCAAATCGAACTTGTTTCTGCTAAAGCAAAACCATTTACGAGATATCTTATTGAATAACAGCTCAGCCAATATTTATGACGAAGCGCTCCTTAAAGCTCAAGGGATTGTCCTGAATCCGAAGAGCAATATCGTCGTTGTATTGTTTAAAATAGACCGTTTTTCGGACTTCCAAGCACAGTATAGCTCGAGGGATCAATCTCTCATACGATATGCGCTGCATAATATTATTCACGAAGTGCTGCTCCCTTCCTTCGCTTGCGAGACATGGGATGATGGGAGCGATACGATCGTAGCGATTCTAAATGTAGAGTTAAGCGATGGCGAGCTGCGACAATCGCATGATTATATCGATTCATTAAAAACACTGCTTCCAGAGATTCAACATGTCTATGAAACCTACTTCAAGACAAGCCTTTCCGTCTTTGTAAGCCATTCGGGCGAAAGCTTGCGGGAAGGGAGACGACTGTTCGCGGAGGCCGTCGAGTTGTCCCAATACCGTATGACCTTTGGGCACGGCAGCGTTCTGTTCCAGCAGGAAATGGATATCGCTTCCTTGTCCGACTATAATATCGACCATGCTTTGACCACACAATTTCTGGAGATGTTGAAAAAGGGCCGTCTCGATGAAGCTTCTCTGTTATTTAACAGCCTGATGAAGAGCTTGGCGAATTCCAGCTACAACAACATTATGTTTACCTTGGCGCATTTGTCGTCTTCCATTTTTAATGCCATCAACCTGATGGAGAAGAACGGGACCGTTAGATTCGCCCTCGATTTCGTTTCATTTGACAACAGAATAAAAAACATGGAGACGCTGGAGCATATCCATGCGGAATTTTCGAAGCTGATGGAGTCCATCGTGTTGAAAATGGAGCAAAGCCGGAACGAGAAATCGGAGTTGATCGCATCCAACGCGATGAAATACATTGAGGCCCATTATACAGACCCTTCTCTGACCAGCAATCAGGTAGCCGATCATTTTCATATTACCCCCGCTTATCTTGGACGACTGTTCCGAGAGCATGCATCCCGCTCCATTGCGGACTATATTTCTGAATATCGCTTGATCAAGGCATCCGAGCTATTAAAAGAATCGGGTTATAACATCGATGAAATCATCGATAAAATCGGCTGGGAAAACAAAAAGTACTTCTTCACTTTGTTCAAGAAACGTTTTGGCAGCACGCCGACAGAATATCGGCTAAGATCAAGAGTGAATGAGATTGCAAGCAACGAATCGTTAACCTCTGACTGAGACAGACCCATGAAGACGGAACAGCGTGTCCATAAAAAAGCGGCGCCCCTCTCCGGTCCGATACCGGGAAGCGGTCGCCGCTTACAATGATGCTCTCCTTACTGTCTGCTTGACGAAGTGATGAACGCCTCAGTCGCAATTCGCTCCAGCTTGCGTTCCCCATACAGCCCTTCGGGCAGCGCGCCTGGCAGATGGATGTAGCCGATATAGCAATCGCACATCTCCATCCGGCACAGGCGCGGGGCGGACAGCCGCTCGAGCCCGTCGCGGTACAGATGGCCGATCACCTGACGGTCCTTGTAGCAGCGCTTCACCCTACCGTCGCCCTGGACGTAGAACACATCTACGCCCGCCTGGCAAGGACGGCCCTTGCTCTCGTAATCGTGCGTGTTGTAGCCGAACAGCGGATCGATCCCGCTCAGCAGCTCCAGCTCCTCCGGCGTATAATAATCCGGCTTGTCCTTGTACGCATTGACCCACATATACACCTGCGGCGGCAGCGCCTGGCGCATCGAAGCGATCGCGTCGAACGCCTCGCGCACGCCAACCGTGCCGACACTGAATTCGACGCCCCGCTCCAGCAGCTCCCGGCACCGCTTCAGGAACGCCTGCTCAGGCACCTGGCCGGGATGATAGGTCGCCCAGATCGCCAGCTTGCCCGGCTCCAGCCGCTCGGTCCAGGTCGGCTTGGCCGACAGATTGGTCTGGATCGCCAGCCGCTCCACATGCGGCATATGGCTCAGACGGATCAGCCCCTCGCGGTACCAGCGATGCGTGAGCGCTTCGCCATACGGGTTGAAGAAGATCGACAGCCGATGGCCGAGCGCCTCCTGCTCGCCGACCCAATCGATGAACCGCTCCAGCTGCGCCCGGTCGGCGGCCAGCGTCGCCGCGTCGTCGACCCGCTTGCTGAACGGACAGTACGGGCAAGCATAGTTGCACGAAGCCAGCTTGCCCCGGTAATACAGGGTCGCTCTCATCGCAGCTCGTACGTCTCCATCCGCTCCCGCACCTCCGGAGAGATGAGCCAGTCGCCGATCGCATCGGAGTAGGCCATGCCTTCGTCGCTGAGCCGGCAGACCGTGCCGTCCGCCTCCAGCGCCGCCAGCCCCGTCTCCAGCAGCTGCGTCAGCTCAGGATGCGCCGCGAGCGCCTCCGTGCCGAACCGCTCCCGATACCCCGCCAGCTCCAGCCCCTCGCGGTGCAGCAGCGCCTTGAGGATATAACGGCGGCTCTGCTCGGCAGGCGACAGCGCGAAGCCGTAGTCCGCCTGCCGATAGTCCTCGGTCTGGACATAATCGGCGATGATGCTCTCGGTCGCCCGGCGGCTCACGCCATACGGCGTCGCATAGTGCAGCTCTCGCGTGTATGAGCGCGCGCCGCAGCCGAGCCCGACCATGCCTTCCTCCTGGCAGCCGTAGGGCAGCAGCGGCTTGGCGCTGCCGACGTCCGCCCTCGCGAAGCGGCGCATCGAATATTGGACATAGCCAGCCGCTCGCAGCCGATCGCGGGCTGCCTCGTAGCAGGCCAGCCGGATATCGTCGCCGCTGAGCCGCGCGTCGGTCGGTTTGACGATCGTATGCTCGCGCGTGTAGAGCGGATAGATGAAGATCTCGTCCGGCTTATAGTCGAGCGCACGCTCGACCGAGTACAGCCAGGAGTCCACCGTCTGCCCCGGCAAGCCGTAGATGAGGTCGAGGTTGAGGATCGGGAAGCGGTAGCACTGCAAGAGCGCCAGCGCACGCTCGACCTCGGCGGGCTTTTGCGGTCGATAGATGCCCGTAGCCTCCGCCTCCACGAAGCTCTGGATGCCCATACTGACCCGGTCGACGCGTCGGGCTCGCAGCACCTCGAGCCGATCCTCTGTCACCGTGTCCGGCGATGTCTCTACCGAGATCGACGCCTGCTCCGGGTCGAGCCCCATCACATCCTCGGCGATCTGGAACAGTCGGTCGAGCTGATCGGCAGCGAGCAGCGTCGGCGTGCCGCCGCCGATCGCGAAGCGGGCGAACGGCTTCGCCGAGACGAGCGGCGCCCACTGTCTCGCCTGACGCTCCAGCGCCTGGAGATATTGCTCATGCACCGACGTCCGCGTATCCGGCAGCGTGAACAGATTGCAAAAGCCGCAGCGCGCCCCGCAGAACGGGATATGCATATACAGAAAATAGGTCTCGGCCTGCTCGGTCGCCCATAGCCGTTCCAGCGGCACGGGCGTGTCCAGTTGACGGTAGGCCGTCTTATGAGGATATGAATACAAATAGGACCGGTAAGGGTCCGCCGTCAGCTTGGCCTTCCAGTCCTCGAGATCGGATGTGACGATCGGGGCCGCACGACCTGCATCGACGATATCTTTCATCCGGCATGCACCCCTTTCTTTAATATAAATCATGTTCAAAAAGTTCGCTTATTCGAAGCCGAATCCACTCCCCGAATTACTTCGTGATCAAAAGTGGACTTTTTGAACTTCCTTACCTAAAGGATGAATTCGCGATAAGGCACGTTCATGACTACTTCATGCGCTAAGCGATGGCCTTCGTAGCCGTCCTCGCCGTAGGCGGTGCCGTGGTCGGAGAAGACGAGGCAAAACACCGGTCGCTGCCGCTGCCGGAAGCGCGCGAACAGCCGTCCCAGCTCGCCGTCGACAACCTGCAGCGCCGCACGCTGCGTCTCGACGGAATCCCGCTTCGCGCCGGGCACATAGTAGTGGTTCGGGCCGTGGATCGCCGAGACGTTGAGGAACAGGAACAGCTTCTGGTCCTCCTCGGCGCCATCCAGCAGCTTGATCGCATGGTTGACCTGATGCTCCGTCGAGCGCGGGTTGGTGACGCCGAAGTTCATCCGCCAGTAGCTCTCCTGGAAGTATCCCGGCAGCACGCGGGCGAGCGGCACCTTCTTGGTGAAGAAGATGACGCCGCCGATACAGATCGTCCGGTAGCCCTCCGCCGCCAGGCCGGAGACGATATCCGGCGTATCGAACAGCCAGGTGTCGGGGTGGGTGCGCAGACCGGTGTTGCGGGAGTGAAACAGCCGGATATGCGACGCCTTGTCCGTGTTGGCCGGAGTCGGCAAGAAGCCGCCAAAAAACGCATGATGCGCCGCATAAGTAAAGCTGCCCGGCGTATGCCGCCGCTCCCAGCCGCCGTTGCCGCATAGATGCGGACAGTTCGCCTCCTCCAGCACCGCTGCATCGAAGCGCAGCGTATCCAGCGTGATCATCAGGAGATCGTGACTGCCGATGATGTCGTTCATGTTGGGCATGCGCCGCTCTCCTCTCTCTCTGTCCCCCGGTCCCCATCCTCGCCCACAGCAAAACAGCGCAGCTGCCATTCGTACGGATCTGCGCCCTCATGCAGCACATGATAGAGCAGGTCGCCGTAAGGGTTCACCTCCAGCACATAAGGCTTGCCGGAGCGGCTCACCATCACATCGACGCCCGCCGAGCGAGCGCCCGGGAAGGCCGTCAGCGCTTGCTCCGCTGCCTCCGCCACGCTGCGGCGCGTCTGCTCGCTCAATCCGAGCGCCTCGAGGCTGCTCCGCTCGTTGCGCAGATGCAGATTGGTGATCGGCGTTCGGCTGATCCGGGCGACGCTGTGGCACGCCCGGCCGTCGACGACGAGCTGGCGAATGTCGTACACGCCCGAGGTCGATCCAGTGCCGACCGCCGCCTTGGCGATCCAGCGCTCGGCATGCGCGCCGTGACGGAGCAGCCAGTCGATGAGCTGGCGGACCAGACGCGGCTCGGTATAGCGGTGCAGCTTGCGCGTATTGTAGTAGACGGGCGGGCGGGTAATATAGTTGTCCACGCTAAGCGTCGTCAGCGCTACCTCGGCGCCGGTGCCGGGATGGCGCTGATAAGCGAGCACACCGCTTGCTCCTGAGCCGCAAGCCAGCTTGAGGAAGATGCGGGGCATCCGCTCGCGCTGCATCGCCTCCACCACAGCCTCGTAACTGTCAAGTGCATGCGGCGGAGCGAGCCGATCCGGCACCGCGACGCCGCGCTCCTGCAGCAGCACATGACTGCCGCGCTTGTCGAACATCGCTGCTACCGCCGCTGGCGGATGCACCCACGGCGCCGTCGGCCAGACCTCCGCTGCCTCGCGCTCGAGCCGCGCCAACAGCCGCGCATAGCCGCGGAACCACTGGGACGGGTGCACGAGCTCGCCCGTGCGCTCCTCCAGCGCCAGCGCCGCGCTCGCCGACAGCGCGCGGGGGCGCTGACCGGACGGCTCCGCGCCGGTCCATAGCAGCCGGTCTGCGTCTGGCTCCACGTCCGCATCGGGCGCGCCGAGCGCGAGCAGCCGCCGCTCGACGCCGAAGTGCTCGCCCGGCGAGTCCAGCCGGAGCAGCTGCGGCTGCACGCCGCGGGCCGCCAGCTCCGTCAGCGTCAGCTCGCCGCCGAGCAGCGCCTCGTAAGACGCCAGCGTCGCCGGCGGCAGACCGAGCCGGGCGCGGGCCGCCTGGAGCGCCCGCGTGCGGCGATTATCCGGATGGCCGATGAGCAGCATCTTGCCCCTCCTTACTCGGTAATGTAAGGGAAGCGATAATCCTCATCGTCCTCTTGCTGATCGGAGACATTGACGTTCATGCCCGTATCCTGCCAGCGACGCACCATCGCATCCGACATATAGTGATAGCTCAGGTTGAGCTTGTCCAGCCGTCGTACGCCAGCGCTAGCGATCAGCGCCTCAGCGCCTTTGTCGGTGAGCGTGCCCATCGACAGATCGAGCGTCTGGAGCTGTTGCAAGATCGGAGCATCAGAGATGGCGATCGCAATCTCGTCCTGCAGCTCGCTATTTTTCAGGCCAAGGTAGGTCAGCTCGGGGAATCGTCCGCTCTCCAGCAGGGGCTGGATATCCTCAATGCCGCCGTCGAAGCCATAGTCCTCAACGCCCAGATACAGCTCCAGATGCCGCAGCTTCGGCAGCCGCGCGCCAGCGACGCTCGCGAGCACATCCTTGCCGAGACCGCCGGTGATGAGGATCAGCTCCTCGAGATTGTCATGCGCCAACGGCTCGATGGACAGCCCGGAGCCGCCGGTCACCGTCAGCGATTGCAGCGCCGGATACGCCTCGAGCAGCGGTCCGATGTTGGATTGCATGATCCAGGAGATTTCGCACTCCTCGCCGCTCATGTCGCCGACGTGGATTTTGCGCAGCGCCGGGAACGAATCCTTCAGTCGGACGAGCGTTGCGATCGCATAGCTGGAGTCGTTCTCGTATGCGCCGCCCCAATCGCCGATGATCAGGCTCGTCAGGCTCTGGCTCTCCGGCGAGGCCGCGAGCGCCTCCAGCTTCTCCGACATCGTCTCGCCTGCTTCATGCGCCTCATAATCTACGACCAATTTCACTTCCGACATCTCGTCGCCTCCCGCACTTTTATTATTCAACCAAAGATCGATCCGTGACCGTAGGCTATACTTTTCAATAGTCTGGATATTTCTTTATGGTAAGCACTGCTAGTTTATTTTTCGACAGACTTTTCACCCAAATCATGCGCTCCGGCCCGGGACTATGGCCGCATTTCCGTGCCTAGCGTCAGGCAACTCACCATACAGAGCAGCCATTAGCCCCAGATCGTCCTGTCCGAAGGATCAACCCTTGCCGTCAGTGAGCAGCTCCAGCAAGGCGGCCGGCAACGGGAACTGCTGCTTGCTGATGATGATCTGCCTCAGCTCCTCCTCACGGATCACCTCATGGGCTTCCTTGATGACCGTGACCTCCTTGTGCAGCCGCTCCATCTTCAAGTCCAGCTTGGCTGCGGAGTCAGCCGCTTCCTTGAGCTCGGCGAGCAGGGATGGCGGGACGGACTCATTGTACTTGTAATAGATCTTGTGCTCCAGACTGGCCCAGAAATCCATCGCGATCGTGCGAATCTGAATCTCGATGCATACCCGCTCCTGCCGATCGGACATGAATACCGGCACTTCGACGAGCAGATGCAAGCTTTGGTAGCCGTTGGGCTTGGGATGTTGGATGTAGTCCTTGGTCTCGAGGATGAGCAGGTCGTGCTGACTTTTTAGCATATCATGGATACGATAGATGTCAGAGATGAAAGAGCAGGTGATGCGGAAGCCGGCGATATCCTTGATGTTCTCCTTGATACTTGGCAGCGAGATGTCAAAGCCCTTGCGGTACAGCTTCTTGATGATGCTCTCCGGCGACTTGACGCGGCTCTTCGTATGCTCGATCGGATTGTAGTCGTGGAGCAGGTGGAACTCTTCCTTCAGAATCTCGACACGCGTCTCCATCGCATCCAGAGCGAACTTGTACATCATCATAAAACGGGTCAGCTCGTTGCGGATCACCTTGAGCTGCTCAATCTGCATTCCATTCATCATATGTTGTCCCATCCTAACCTGGATCGTATAGTCTTGAAAGCCTGGCGGGCGCCAGCATAGGCACGTATCGCCGAGGCGGTTGCTTCTATCTTCAAGCTTAATATAAACCTAGCGTAGAAATCAAATGGACAGCCGCCCCCTAGGCAAACAGAGTCCACTATACGAGCCGCGACGGATCACAAAACGAAACCAAAAAGGGACCGCGCCCTGTCATCCCGAGATGACCGGCCAGTCCCTTTATCGATAAACCACCGCAAGGCTCCACGAACGAATACTCCAGCTTGCGCGCATAGCTCCAGAGCGCGATCGATGCGATCAGCGGGAAGATCGCGTAGACGCTGCGCTCCCACGCTTGGGCGATACATGTGATGAAGAGCACGGCGCCCACTGCGATATACAACCGCTTCTGGCTCATCCTGCTCCCTCTCCTATCATAAATTCTGACGGGCATAGATTCGAACGGATACGGCCATCGACCCTAGCAACAAAATCACCGCAGCCGCCACCGCCAAGACGCCCTGCATGACAGGCGCAAGCCCTGCCATACTGTTGCTAAGCGAGCTGCCATCTAATTCTCCTACCGCGTAGGGCAGGAGGAAGGGCATCAGGAAGATGAAAAAGAAAAAGACCAACCGCGACTTCTCGTAGCCCAGACGATACTGGATCGGCAGGAACAGTCCGAAGACGGCTGCCAGCAGCAGCAAGGAAAACCCCAGCTCTTGGATGCCAAGCACCGGCAACCGTTCAGGAGCAATCAGGGCGGCCAACGTATAGAGGATATAACTCGATCCGATCAGCAGCAGGATCAACGCATACTTGCCGAGAACCAGCGTTTTGCGGGTATAAGGAGTAGCGCACAAGTAAGCGGCGCCCCGGTGTTTCTCCTCGGCCATCGAGACGCTATTGAAGAACAGATACACGATGAACAAGCTGCTGAGGGCAAAGGCAACCGACGTTGCCGCGGCCGCCTTGCTGACGATAAAAAACGGGATCGCTACAGCCGCAATCGGTAACAGCGCCCAGTAACGCTTGCCCAGCCGCAAATCCTTAAGTATAAGATGGTAGATCATATTCGCGACCTCCCGATATAACCTAGCATAATATCCTCCACCGACGGCCGTTCGACTTGAGCATTGCGCAGATGACGGCAGACCTTCTCCCGTTGCGCGGTAAGTCCTGTGAAGCCATAGCTGCTCTCATCCAGTGTCAGGAACATCGACCGAACCTCCGGCGTCAGCTCCTCCGCGCCGCCTTTGATAATCCGATGCGTATCGAGCAGACGGTCCTTCTCCTCCTCCCACACCACCTTGCCCTGATCGATCAGGACCAGGTAGTCCGCGATCTTGTCGAGATCGGAGGTGATGTGGGTGGACACAAACACGCTGTTGCCCTCGGCGACATAGGCGAGCAACAAGTCCAGCAGCTCCTTGCGCACCTGCGGGTCCAGCCCGCTTGTCGGCTCATCCATTACCAGCAGTCTGGCCCGATGCGACATCGCCAGCGCGATCGCGTACTTCATCCGCATACCCTTGGACAAAGTGCCGATCCGTTGCTTGCCCTGCAGGCCGAAGCGCTCCAGCAGCTTGCGGAATTGCGACTCATCCCATTCGCTGTAAGCGGCGGCGACGACATCCTTCATCTCCAGCAGCGTCAGCTCCGGATAGAAATACCCGTCATCCCACACCACGCCGATCTGATTTTTGAATTCCCGCTCCCGCTTGCAGATATCTTCCCCTAAGAAACGAATGTCGCCAGCATCCGCTCGCATCAGTCCAAGCAACAGCTTGATGGTTGAGGTTTTGCCCGCGCCATTGACGCCGATGAAGCCGGTGATGCAGTTGTCCGGCAAAGCGAAGCTGACCCCATCCAGCGCAAAATCTCCCAAACGCTTGGTCAGGCCTTCCACTTCAAGAATCGATCTCATCCCTCTTCCTCCTCAAAAAGCAGCTCCATCATCGCAAACAGCTCCTGCCTCGTGATGCCCAGCATCCGCGCCGTGTCCCAAGCCTCGGCCAGCTTGACCTCGACCATCCGACGCTTCGACTCCAGCAGCAGCTCCCGATTGCCCTGTGCTACAAAGGAGCCCTTGCCTGCCCGCGTCACGATAAAGCCTTCGCTCTCCAGCTCGTCATAGACGCGACGGGTGGTCAGCACGCTGACGTGAAGATCGTTGGCCAGCGCCCGGATCGAGGGCAATGCAGTCCCTTCGTCCAGCTCGCCCTGCAAGATCGCTTGCTTGATCTGATCCTTGATCTGCTGGTAGATCGGTTGATCCGATGTGTTCGAGATGACGATCCTCATGCAACCTCTCCTTGCGCCTACTAACTGTGTATCTACTACATACACAGAATATACAACATAAACAGCATGCAGTCAAGCGGTCAAAACCTAGTCGCGCTTAGCAACGCAAATAGAGGCAAGCCGCGATCGAAATCGCTGCTTGCCTCTACTCAACTCTACCTTACGTTACCCTATGCTCTGGCCGTCGCCACTGCAGACTACTGCTCGGTATAGCGGAAGTAATCAAAGTCGGCGTGAAGGCGCGTGCCGCTCGTATCCTGGACGCAGACGCCGATGTAGGTGCCGGT
>Ga0160464_100527_pt1 | contig 26496 bp, 24 predicted proteins | sample HID1971I_E11MG_FD_108275 | JGI IMG/M metagenome (GOLD analysis project Ga0160464, IMG submission 108275) | Enriched millipede-associated microbial communities from UW Madison campus, WI, USA - HID1971I_E11 MG | ecosystem: Host-associated > Arthropoda: Insects > Digestive system > Unclassified ... | reverse complement strand
ACCATGCTGACGGCGTTGAGTTTGAACTCGCTGGAATAGGACTTTCGCATCATCTGCACACCTTAGGTTTGGGCGCCATCATAGCGCCCTATTGATGTGTCCAAATTCATTAGGCCAGTTCAGGCTTGCTCCCGATAGCAGTGTGTCAGCCAGCACATGTGTAGCTGAAACAGCGCTATCGGGAGCAAGCCCCCTCCCACATTGGACCGAGTTAAGATTCAGATTTCGGGCAGGGTGGAGCCACCGTCTACCACCAAGGTCTGCCCGGTGATATAGCCAGCCAGGTCAGAAGCCAGAAACAACATCGCGCCGGCAATATCCGCAGCCGCGCCCAAACGCCCCAGTGGCACGCGGTTGGCGATGCTGTCGTTCAACGCGGTATCGCCCAGGTTGCTCATCGCCGGCGTGGCGATCATGCCCGGTTCCACGCCATTGACCCGCACATTCAACGGCGCCAACTCCAGTGCAGCATTACGGATAAATCCATTCACCCCCGCCTTTGACGCCGCATAGTGGCTCAGTCCCGGATAACCCACCCGATTGCCGGTGACCGAAGACGTCACCAGCACGCAACCCCGGCCTTGCTCACGAAACATCGGTAACGCCGCCTGGGTCAGCCAGAACAGCGCCGAGAGGTTCACCGCCAAGGTGCGTTGCAGGATCTGCGGGGTGATGTCAGCGAACGCGGTCAGCGGGAAATAGCCAGCGTTGTGCACCAGAATATCCAGTTGCGCCAACCCTTGAACGCAGGCGAACACCGCCTCGGCTTGCGCCAGGTCAACGCCCACGGCCTCGACCTGATAGCCCTGCGCGCACAACCCAGCGGCCACCCTTTCAGCTTGTTCAAGCAGGCGATCAGCAATCACCACCCGCGCACCGCGTTGGGCAAAGGCTTCGACGATGCCCAGGCCAATCCCCTGGGCGCCGCCGGTGACCAGCACGACTTGGTCGCTGAAATCCAGATCATTGGGCATGGGCAGGCTCCAGGCGCGTAAACGCCAGCGTCGGCACGTCGACGATGCTGGACCCACCGTCCGCCACCAAGGTCGCCCCGGTAATGATCGATGCGTCGTCGCCGGCCAGGAAGCGGCATACCTTGGCGATCTCTTCGGCCCGGGCGGCACGGCGCAGGGGTACATCGGCACACACGCGCTCGTACGCCTGCTGCAAGGTGTCGCCGTACGCCTCCATCAACGGCTGCATCTCGGCATCGGCCATCGGCGTGTGCACCCAGCCCGGGCACACCGCGTTCACGCGCACGCCGTGGGGGCCGTAGTCCCGTGCCAGCGAGCGATTAAGCCCGAGCAACGCATGTTTGGCCGTGGTGTAGCCGCACACCTCGGGCCCTGCTGCGAGGGAGGCAATGGAGCCGATCAGCACGATACTGCCGGCGCTTTCCCGCAACAGCGGCAGGCAGGCGCGGGCACTGTAGAACGCGCTGTCCAGGTTACTGCGCAGCGCCGCTTCCCACGTAGACGGGCTGGTCTGGGTCGCGCTGCCCAGGCCATGACCGCCGGCACACGCCAGCAGCACGTCGATACGCCCGTAGTGGGCGTGAATCTCGCGGATAAAACCATCCCAGGTGTCGGGGCAGGCGGCATCGCCCACCAGGATCAGGCCGCCGCTGGCCTGCGCCACCTGTTCCAGTGGCTCGCGGCGCCGGCCGATCAGTACCAGCCGTGCGCCTTCCTGCGCGTACAGCCGGGCACAGGCGGCGCCGATGCCGGTGCCGGCCCCGGTGATCACTACCGTGCGCGCCTCAGTCACGGGGGTACTCCGTGCGGTTGAGCACCTGGCAATAGGAACTGATCGGGAAGTTCGACAGCGCGTCGAAGGATGCCCCCGCATAGCCGAAGATCTTGCCGTCGCTGCGGTGTTGTTGCAGGTCGATCAGCACCAGGCCGAGGGTGGGCACGATCTTCTCCTGCCAGACGAACAGGTACAGCTGCTCGGCGATCTTGTAGTAATGGCAGCGGTCGGTGTCGCACAAGCCTTTCTCCACACCCTCAAGGCATTGCCAGGCGTAGAACTGCGGGTTGAGGTAGATGTGCTCGTAGACCTCGCTGGGGCTGTAGCGGTAGTGGTTGCGCAGGCCCACCAGTTCCTCGGTGGGGGTGTGCAGGCAATGGCCCTCTTGCCACGGCCGGTCGAGGCTGCCGTGGAGGAACTCGGCGTGCACCGAGGTCAGCGGTTTGCCGGCCAGGGCGCGGTGGTAAAGACCTTCGTGGGTCTCTGCCGGCTCCGGCATACGGCCAATCACCGCGGTAAAGGAGGCAGTTGGCGTGTCCAGCACCAGGCTGATCGACCAGCTTTGCCCGGCCTCATGCTTGATGAAGTCCACCAGGTACAGGCCCGGGCGAATCGAGCTGGCGCGGTAGGCTGCACTACCGCTGGAGTGTCCGTCGGCGGCGCGCCAGGCCAGGCGCTCCTGTTCGAAGCGATGCTCGATCTGCCAGCCATTGGCAAAGTGCAGAGTGAAGGTCTGGCCAGCTAGGTCGGCGAGGTTCGGCAGGATGAACGCTTCGGGTGCAAAACCGTCGGCCAGGGCGCCCACGGTGATCCAGTCAGAAGAAGTGCTCATGGCAAGGCTCCTTAAACAACGGCGAAGTAGTGTTTGACGAAACTCTCGCTGACCACTTCCCACAGCACCGGCGTGCCCTTGGTCACAAACCAGCTGTCACCGGCCTTGTAGCGGGTGGACTGGCCGGTGGACTCATCGGTGAGTACCACCTCGCCGGTGACCACGGTAGCTTGTTCGGCGAAGGGGTAGACCATGCGGAACTTGCCCTGGGTGGTGCCGAAGTAGGCGCTGCTGACCGCATCGGTGGGGGCGCCGAAGGTCATCTTGCCGAAGGCGCGCACCTCACCTTCAAGGATCTGCGAGCCGAGGTCGGCCACGGTGCCCCAGGCATCGAGTTCCGACAGCTGGACGTTATGTTTGATAGCAGTAAGGGTCATGGCAATTGCTCCTGATAAATACAACATTATTTTTTGTAGGAGCGAGCTTGCTCGCGAAAAACGTCATGACACCGCGATTAACCTGAGTGCCCGCATTATCGTTGACGTTCTTCGCGGGCAAGCCCGCTCCTACAGGGGTTAGCGACGCCCGTTCCAGTAGCCGGACAATTGGTGCCAGGATTTACCCGCCGTCAGCAGCAAGGGGCGAATTGCGTCCTTGCCGATAATGGTCGGGCGGCGGATCGAGCTGACCAGGTCATAGCGCGCCGAGCCTTCGCTCATGCCTTCGGCCAGGACCTTGCAGATGATGTGGCTGGGCGTGACGCCAAAGCCTGAATAGCCCTGCACGAAAAACGCATTGCTGCGCCCCGGCAAGGTGCCGATCTGCGGGAACAGATTCGGGCTGCACGCCATCGGGCCGCCCCAGGCCAGGTCGATTTTCACGTCCTTGAGGTAGGGGAAAATCTTCAGCATCAGGTGGCGGTTCCAGGCTTTCAGGTCGCCGGGAATATGCTCGACCAAAGGCGTCGCGGCGCCGAACAGCAGGCGGTTTTCATTGGTTACGCGGTAGTAGTCGATCACCGGGCGGATATCGCTGTAGGCGCCACGGATCGGGCTGATGCGCTGGATCAATTCTTCGGACAACGGCTCGGTCATCATCTGGAAGGCGTAGGTGTTGATGGTCGAGCGGTGCAGTTCCGGTTCGAGCTTGTTGAGAAAGCTGTCACAGGCCCACAGCAACTTGCCGGCGCGTACCGAACCGCGCCCGGTGCGCACGGTGATGCGTTCGCCGTAGCTGACCTCCAGGGCCGGGCTGTTCTCAAAGATCTTTACCCCATGGCCGGCCAGCGCGGTGGCCTCGCCCAGCAGCAGGTTCAGCGAATGCACATGCCCGCCGCCCATGTGCAGCAGCGCACTGGTGTAGGCGTTGGAACCGATGATCTGCTGCACATCCGAGCCGCCGAGAAAGCGGATTTCATGCTGACTGTTGACCGACTTGAAGTCCTTCTCCCAGGCGCGCAGAGTTTTTTCCTGGCGGGCGTTGAAGCCCATATAGCCGTAGCCGTGGCAGAAATCGGCATCGATGTTGTATTTGGCGATGCGGTTCTTGATGATATCGGCGCCCAGGTCGCTGATCTCGAACACCTGGCGCAGGCCGTCTTCGCCCACGTCCTTCTTGATCTTCTCGAGGTCATGGCCGATGCCCGCCATGATCTGCCCGCCGTTGCGGCCGGTGCCACCAAAGCCCAGGTAGCGCGCTTCAAGCACCACGATATTGGTGATGCCTTTTTCCGCCAGTTCAAGGGCGGTATTGATTCCGGAAAAGCCGCCACCGATCACCACGACGTCCGCGTCGATGTCTTGCTCCAGTGTGGGGAAACTAAGGTTGTATTTCTTGGTGGCGGTGTAATAGGTGGGGGTTTCGATATTGATCATGGCGCAGCCTGAAAAAGTGAAGGAAGGCGCTGAAGCGGATGCCTCCATTAGGGCCCCTGACGGGCTGGAAGTCTTGATCCTGCGTGCCCGGGTTTTTGATTCAGCGCGCCACGGGCGAGGGCATACACAAGTTATAGCGCGCTCGCTGGCGGGGAATGTTAGAGTTTCGTTAAATTATTAACTAAATACTTCGTGACCCTGATCCTATGTCCAAACCTCGACAATCCCTGACCCTGGCCTTGCTGCAAGCGCGTGAGGCCGCGATGAGTTTTTTCCGCCCGTCCCTGAATGAACACGGCCTGACCGAACAGCAATGGCGCATCATCCGCATCCTCGAACAGCACGGTGAGCTGGAGATTTACCAACTGGCGGAACTGGCGTGCATCCTAAAGCCGAGCATGACCGGCGTGCTGGTGCGCATGGAAGCCGCCGGCATGGTGCACCGACGCAAGGCCGAACAGGACCAGCGCCGGGTGCTCATTACTTTGGCGGACAAGGGCAAGGCGAGTTTCGAGTCCATGAGCCAGTGCATGGAGGCCAACTACCAGCGCTTGCAGGATCAGCTTGGCGAAGAGAAATTCCAGACCTTGCTGGGGTTGCTGGATGACTTGAAGAACATCAAGCGCTGAATCAATCTCCTGATCAAAACAGGTCAACATGTGGGAGGGGGCTCAGTAGACTCCGCCTGTGTGCACGGCCGCTGGAATGTCTTTGAACTTCCCGGCCAGGCTTTGCAACCCGCGCATCAACACCGTGGTATCCACTCCTACCGCCACGAACGTCGCCCCCAGCTCGATATAGCGCCGCGCCAGGCGTTCATCCGCACTGAGAATCCCTGCCGCCTTGCCCGCTCGAACAATGCGCACGATGGCGTCCTCTATCGCCGCCTGCACTTCAGGGTGCCCTGGGTTACCGCGATGCCCCATGGCCGCACTCAAGTCCGCCGGGCCGATGAACACACCGTCCACGCCTTCGACGGCGGTGATAGCGTCCAGATTGGCCAGGCCCTCGCGATTTTCAATCTGCACCAGCAGGCACATCTGCGCGTCGGCCTGGTCGAGGTAGTCGGTGATGCCGTTCCAGCGCGAAGCACGGGCCAGTGCACTGCCGACGCCGCGAGTACCCTGGGGTGGGTAGCGCAGGGCGCGCACCAGTTCTTGGGCCTGGGCAGCGCTTTCGACCATGGGCACCAGCAGCGTCTGCGCGCCGATATCCAGCAGTTGCTTGATCAATGCCGTGTCGCCGACCACCGGGCGAATCAGCGCCTGGCTGGGGTAGGGCGCGATGGCCTGCAATTGCGCAAGCATCCCCGGCAGGTTGTTGGGCGCGTGTTCGCCATCGATCAGCAGCCAGTCGAAACCGGCGTTGGCGGCCAGCTCCGCGCTATAGGCATTGGCGAGGCCGAGCCACAGGCCGATCTGCACCTCGCCCTGGTGAAGGCGTTGTTTGAAGCGGTTGACAGGCATGTCCATGACAATCCTCCAGTGTTCAGACGAAGCGACAGGCGATCGAGCCGAGCAGGTCGTAGTCGACGTGGAAGGTATCCCCAGGGCGGGCCGCCACCGGGCGGGTAAACGAACCGCCTAGAATCACTTGGCCGGGCAGCAGGGTGACGTCATGCGCCGCCAGCTTGTTGGCCAGCCAGGCCACGCCCTTGGCCGGGTGGTTGAGCACTGCCGCCGAGACGCCGGACTCTTCGATCACGCCATTGCGATACAGCACCGCCGGCACTTTGCGCAGGTCGATCTCGGTCGGCCGCACAGCCCTTCCACCGAGTACCACGCCGGCATTGGCGGCGTTGTCGGAGATGGTGTCGAACACCTTGCGGGTGGCGTTGGTCTGTGGGTCGACCTGCTGGATGCGTGCGTCGATGATCTCCAGCGCGGGGATCACCCATTCGGTCGCATCGAGCACATCGAACACCGTGCAGTTGGGGCCCTTGAGCGGCTTGCCAAGGATGAACGCCAGTTCCACTTCCACACGCGGCACGATGAAGCGTTCGAAGGGAATATCACTGCCTTCGTCGAAAAACATGTCATCGAGCAGGGCGCCGTAATCGGGCTCGGTGATGTTTGAAGAGACCTGCATGGCCCGTGAAGTGAGGCCGATCTTGTGGCCCTTGAGCGTGCGTCCATCGTTGATTTTTTGTGCCACCCAGGCGCGTTGGATGGCGTAGGCATCCTCGATGGTGATGCCGGGGTAGTCGAGGGAAAACTGGCGCACCTGTTCGCGGCTGCGTTCGGCGCGGTCCAGGTGCGCGGCGGCCGCGAGGATTTGCTGGGAGTCGAGCATGGCAACGGTCTCTAGTGGGGGTTGACGATGGCGGCCTGAGTGCGCCGCACCAGCAGGCCACCGAGGGCGATAAACAGGGCGAGTACGTACAGGGCCAGGCTGGCGCTCTGGGTGGCGTCGCGCATCCAGCCGATCAGGTAGGGCGCCAGGAACGCGGCAATGCTGCCGAACGAGCTGATCATGGCGATGCCCGCCGCCTGGGTGGTATTGGAAAGGAACGCCGGCGGCAGTTGCCAGAACATCGGCAGCGCCGCGCTGGCGCCCATGCCGGCAACCACCAACCCGCTCATCACCAGCAGCGCGTTGCCAGGCGCCAGGCCCGCCACGGCGATGCCGGCTGCGGCCATCAGCAGCGGCACGCACAGGTGCCAGCGGCGTTCGCGGTGACGGTCTGAGGAGCGCCCGCAGCCGAGCATGAAGAAGCAGCCGGCCAGGTAGGGCACGGCGCTGAGCAGGCCGACCTGACTGTCGCGGCCGATGCCGGCGCCGTGGATCAGGGTCGGCATCCAGAACGCCAGGGTGTTGACCGCCAGCATCACCGCAAAGTAGACGGCCACCAGCAGCCACACTTGCGGGTCCCGCAGGATGCCGCTGAACGAGGTGATGGTCTTGCGTTGTTCCTCGTTGCTCAACTGGGTGCGCAGTTGCTGTTTTTGCTCGGTGCTCAACCAGCCTACCGACTCGAAACTGTCCGGCAGATACTTGAGCACCACCAACCCCAGCAGCACCACGGGCGCACCTTCGATCAGGAACATCCACTGCCAGCCGCGCAGGCTGCCGACGTCGTGGAAGTTCTCCAGGATCGCCCCGGAAATCGGCCCGCCCAGCACCCCGGCCATGGGCACGGCAATGGCAAACAAGGCGGTGACCTGGGCACGCCGACGCGCCGGGTACCAGCGGTTGAGGAACACCAGGATGCCCGGGAAAAAACCGGCTTCGGCCACCCCCAGTAAAAAGCGCAGCAGGTAGAAACCGCGGGCGCTCTCCACCCACAGCATGCCGGTGGAGAGCAGGCCCCACACCACCATCAGGCAGGCGATCCAGCGCCGTGGTCCGACGCGGTCCAGGGCCATGTTGCTGGGCACGCCGAACAGCGCGTAGGCGATAAAAAACAGCCCGGCGCCGAAGCCGTACACCGTGTCGCTGAACTGCAGGTCGTGGCTCATCTGCATCTTGGCGAAGCCGATGTTGATGCGGTCCAGATGGGCGAACAAGTAACACACCAGCAACAAGGGCATCAGGCGCCAGGTCACCAAACGATGGGTGCGGTCGTGCTCGGCAAGCCGCAGGCTTGCAGTGGAGTGGGCTGTGCTCATGATGTTGTACTTTTTGTTGTAGGAGCGAGCTTGCTCGCGAAAAACGTCAACGAAAACGCAGCGCTGCTGGATCCGCGGTGCCTGGAGGTTTCTCGCGAGCAAGCTCGCTCCTACAGGGGGGCGGGGCCCTTTTCAGTTCGCCGCGTTATTCAGAAACGCATGCACATTGTTCTGCTTGAAGTTGAGCTGTGGGTGCAGTTCGACCATCTCGAACGACAGCGCCAATAACCGTTGCGCCTGCAGCTCGGCGAAGTGCGCGGTGATCACCCCGAATAAGGCTTCGGCCACCGCCTGGCGCGTGGCCAGGTCGCGGCCGTGGCCGACCTTGAGGGTCATGTGCACGAAGGCATAGTCGTGCTTGCCGTCGGCCATGCGCCAGGTATCCAGGCGCACGCCGCGGCTGCGGATACCGCCGAGGGGGAACACGCCGCTGTCTCCCAGCACGCGGTGGACTTTTTCAAACAGGCCGGGCAGGTCGGCCTGTTGCTCGAGGTTGTCGGTGTATTCGGCAATAAAGTGCGGCATGGTGTTCTCCCTGGTCTACAGCGGGAAAATCGCATTGATCTGGCCGGTGCCCGAACTGCCAAACGCCGGCGTGATGATCTCGGCCGGCTGGGCATAGTCCGGCCCACCCAGCAGGCCCAGGAGCATGGCGGTGTCGTGCATCTTGCCTTCGCCAAAGCAGTGTTCGGCGTAGTCCGGCAGCATGGCGCAGAACTCCTTGAAGCGGCCTTGCTGCCACATCTCGACCACGTGCAGGTCCACCTGCTTGTCGAATTCGCGGGTCCAGTTATGGATATTCGCTTCGGCCTGGCGGTCGTCGGAAAAACGATGGGACAGCGACCCGGACGCCAGCACCAGCACCTTGCGCTCGCTCTTTTCGATGGCGCGGCGTACGGCGGCGCCGAAGGCGAAGCTGTCTTCCAGGCGATGCCAGGCACACCAGGCAGCGATGGAAATGACCTTGAGTTTTTCATCCTCGGGCACGCCCATGTGCATGTAGCGCATGGGCACCAAGGTGCCGTATTCCAGCTCCAGGCTCGGGATGTTGTGGGCCATGCTGCGCACGCCGGCCAGGTTGGCTTCGGCGGCGATCAGCTCACCCAGCTCGGGGCAGCCCGGGTAGGCGTAGTCCATGTTCTTGATGAAGTGCGGCAGCTCGTTGCTGGTGTAGGTGCCTTGGAACCGTTCGCCACAGTTGATGTGATAACCGCTGTTGACCAGCCAGTGCACGTCGAACACCACGGCGGTGTCGGCCCCCAGTTCGCGGGCGCGGCGCCCGATTTCCTTGTGCCCGGCAATCGCCGCTTCGCGACAGCCGTGATGCTTGCCGGGCAGTTCCGACAGGTACATCGACGGTACGTGGCAGATCTTCGCTGCCAGAACCACTTCGCCCATGATGATTCTCCTGATTATTTATTCTTGTAGGAGCGAGCTTGCTCGCAAAAAAGGTCAACGATAACGCAGTGCTTCAGGTAGCCAGCGGTGCCTGTGGGTGCTTCGCGAGCAAGCTCGCTCCTACAGGTAATGCATGCTTCAGATGCCCCAGCGCGGAATGTGATGACTGCCCATGGAAATGCACACGTTCTTGATCTCGGCAAATACTTCAAAGCTGTACTGGCCACCCTCACGGCCGGTGCCGGAGCCCTTCACTCCGCCGAACGGCTGGCGCAAGTCGCGCACGTTCTGGCTGTTGATAAATACCATGCCTGCTTCAATGCCGCGGGCCAGTCGATGGGCCTTGCCGATGTCCTGGGTCCAGATATAGGAGGCCAGGCCGTATTCGGTGTCGTTGGCCAATTGCAGCGCCTCGGCTTCGTCCTTGAACGGGATCAGGCACACCACCGGGCCGAAGATTTCTTCCTGGGCGATGCGCATCTTGTTATTCACATCGGCGAACACCGTCGGCTGGATAAACTGCCCGCGGCTCAAGTGCGCAGGCAAGTTGGCCGGCCGCTCCAGCCCGCCGGCCAGCAGCGTAGCGCCTTCCTCCAGGCCGATCTTGATATAGCCGGTGACCTTGTCGTAATGGGCCTGGGTGATCATCGAACCGACCTGGGTCTTGGGGTCCTGGGGGTCGCCCACGATCAAGCGCTTGGCCCGCGCGGCGAACTCGGCGACAAACTGCGGGTAGACACTTTCCTGGATAAAGATCCGGCTGCCGGCGGTGCAACGCTCGCCGTTCAGGGAAAAGATCGTGAACAGCGCGGCGTCGAGGGCACGCTCAAGGTCGGCGTCTTCAAAAATCAGCACCGGTGATTTGCCGCCCAGTTCCATGGAGTACTTTTTAAGGCCGGCGGTCTGCATGATTTTCCTGCCGGTGGCGGTGCCGCCGGTAAAGGAAATCGCCCGCACATCCGGGTGGCGTACCAGTGCATCACCAGCGGTGGCGCCGTAGCCCTGGATCACATTGAGCACACCATTGGGGATCCCGGCTTCCACTGCCAGGCGTCCCAGTTCATTGGCAGTCAGGGGCGACAGCTCCGACATCTTCAACACCGCCGTGTTACCCAGGGCCAGGCACGGTGCGGTCTTCCAGGTGGCGGTCATGAACGGCACGTTCCATGGCGACACCAACGCGCACACGCCCACCGGCTGGTACAGGGTGTAGTTGAGCATCTGGTCGTCCACCGGGTAGCTGTGGCCGTCCATGCGCGTGCAGACTTCAGCGAAGAAATCGAAGTTGTGCGACGCGCGTGGGATCAACACGTTTTTGGTCTGGTGGATCGGCAGGCCGGTGTCGAGCGTCTCCAGCTCGGCCAGGCGTGGTACGTTCTGTTCGATCAGTTCACCCAGCTTGCGCATCAGGCGTGCGCGCTCCTTGGCCGGGGTGTTGGCCCACTTGGGGAACGCCGCCTTGGCCGCCGCCACGGCTTGGGCGACTTCTTCGACGCCGCCGCTGGCCACTTCACCAATGGCCTCGCCGGTGGCCGGGTTGTAGTTGACGAACACGTCTTTGCTCTCGACCTCACGGCCATCGATCCAATGTTTGATCATGTTGCTCAAGCCTCTTTGCGCACGGAGAAAAACTCCGTCTCACTGACAATACGGTTGACCAGGCGGCCCACGCCTTCGACTTCCACCACCACTTCATCCCCCGGCACCACATCGGCCAGGCCCTCGGGCGTGCCGGTGGCGATCATGTCGCCAGGTTGCAGGGTCATGAAGCTGGACAGGTATTCGATGAGGTAGGGAATATCGAAAATCATTTCTTTAGTGTTGCCTTCCTGGCGTAACTCACCGTTGATCCAGGTGCGCAATTTCAGGTTGCCCGGGTCGGGTACATCGGCCACGTCGACGATCCACGGGCCGACTGGGGTGGTGGCGTCGCGGTTTTTAACCCGCAGGTTGGGACGGTAGTAGTTTTCCAGGTAGTCGCGGATCGCGTAGTCGTTGCACACCGTGTAGCCGGCCAGGTAGTCCAGGGCGTCGGCGCGCTTGACGTTGCGCGCGGTCTTGCCAATCACCGCCACCAGTTCGCACTCGTAGTGCATGTAGGCGACGTTGTCCGGGCGCCAGGTGACTTGGCGGTGGCCGGTGTAGGTGCCGACCGACTTGATAAAGGCTAGCGGTTCGGTCGGCGGTGTGAAGGCCAGTTCGGCGGCGTGATCGGCGTAGTTCAAGCCCAGGGCGAACATGTTGCCGGTGGCGGGTGGCAGCCATTGCACCTGTTCTTGCGCGAGCCGGCGGCCATCGCTGAGGCGCACGCTGCAGTCGCCGTCGACCTGCACGGAATGGATTTGATCTTCAAAGCGGATACGTGCGCGCTTCATGCCAATACCTCTGCCTCAATGGTGTTGAGCAAACGGCCCACACCGGTGATTTCAACTTCGACCCGGTCGCCGGGCTGCACATCGACGCGGCCTTCCGGTGTGCCGGTGATCAGCACGTCACCGGGATGCAGGGTCATGAACTCGCTGATCTCGACGATCAATTGCGGGATATCGCGCACCCAATTAGCGGTGGAGTTTTCCTGGCGCAACTGGCCATTGACGAAGAGCTTGAGGTCCAGGCTGTTGGGGTTAGTCACTTGGTCGCGGGCAACCACCTCAGGCCCCAGGGCGCAGAACCCATCGCGGCATTTGGCTTTGACGGCGGGGCGGTAGTAGCTGTCTTCCGGCAGGCTGAACTCGTTGACCACCACATACCCGGCGACATGGGCCATGGCATTGTCCAGACTGACGCGGCTGGCGCGCTGGCCGATCACCACGCCCAACGCCGGGCCCGGTTGCAGGCGCTCGCCCGCAGGCTGCAGCACCACACCGCCATGGGCATTGCGGGTGTTGGGGGTCTTGATAAACAACACCGGCTTGGTCGGCGGCTTCTGGTAGGGCGCCTGCTCGAAGGCGGCGAGATGTTGCTCCAGCAGGCCCTGGTAGTTCAGCGCAACGCCGAACAGGGTGCCGCTGGCAACATCATGCAGGGTACGGCTCATGCGTTTCTCCTGGCGGTGACGAAGGCTGCGTTGGCAGTTCGTTAAGTTGTTAACGTTATAATTAATATGTTAACTAACGTCAAGCATGGCAAACTCCAACGGCATCAGAACAACAAGAGGAGGGCCGCGTGAAGCCGATTCCCAATATCAACATCGGGCAGGTCTACGACCAGCGTTACAGCGATGCCGAGGTGCATTACGACAAGCTCGGCAACCTGGCGGGGTTTTTCGGGCGCAACATGGCCGTGCATCGGCATGACCGGTTTTTCCAGGTGCATTACGTCAAGAGTGGCGCCGTGCGGGTTTATCTGGATGACCGTCAATACGTCGAGTCGGGGCCGATGTTTTTTCTCACGCCGCCCACGGTGGCGCATGCCTTCGTTACCGAAGCCGATGCCGACGGGCATGTGTTGACGGTGCGCCAGCAACTGGTGTGGGGATTGATCGACGCCGACCCAAGCCTCGCCTCAGGTGCGGCCTGTGTCGCGCTGGGCGATGCCGCCGAAGGGCTGGATCAGCTCTTCGAAGCGCTGTGCAGCGAGATCAACGCCGAACGGGCAGGGCGCGCTGCCGCCCTCGACAGTTTGACGCGCCTGATCATGATCCGCCTGCTGCGCCTGTGCGCCCACGCGTTGCCGGCACGCCCGATGGCCCATGAAGACTTGCGCATTTTTCATCGTTTCAACGAACTGGTCGAAGCCCATTACCTGGAACATTGGCCGTTGGCGCGCTATGCCGAGGGAATCGGCGTGACACCGGCGCGGCTCAATGAGGTATGCCGACGCATCGCCGACTTACCTTCCAAGCGTTTGATTCTTGAACGGCTGATGCAGGAAGCCAAGCGCCTGCTGCTGTTTACCGGTAGTTCGGCAAATGAAATCTGCTACCAGCTGGGGTTCAAGGACCCGGCGTATTTCAGTCGGTTTTTCCTGCGTTATGCGCAGATGACGCCGGGGGAGTATCGGCTGCGGCAGTCGGGGTGATCGCCGGGAACAGGTCTGCGCGCTGGATGCGTTACTGTGCCTGGAACGCCTGTACATTCAGGGCCGCCACTCGCAGGTTGCGGTGTCAGTTTGTTCATCAGGCGCCCACCATCCATTTGGCCAGGCCGTGCCGGCCACTCACGCCGAGCTTGGCGGCGGCACGCTTGAGGTAGGTCTCGATGGAACTGTTTTTGACACTGAGTTTTTCCGCGATCTGCGGCACGGTGCCGCCGGTCAACAGGCCAAGGCACACCTCCTGCTCCCGTGCCGACAAGGTGATATCGCTGAGGGTCAGGCGTTTGTAGAATTCGCGCTGCCATTGCGATTGCTCCAGCAGGGTATGTGCCGGGTCGGTCTCGGCCTGCGGTGCCTGGCGCAGAAGCTGCGCGTGCCGCTCCATCAGCGGCAACAGGGTGTCCGACAAGCATTTGAGGAACGATAACTGCGCCAGGGAAAACCCACGCTGGGTCGCAGGCCGATAGAACGAAATCACGCAGCGTCGATTGCCTTGGCGCGATACTAGGTTGCACTGGTGCGAACTGCCCCGTGGGTGTGCGCTGTCGGCCTTGGCTTTCATCTGGATCAACAACGGGTCTTGCATGCGCAGCATCTGGCGCAGCAACGGGTGGTCGCTCACCGGGCGCAGGGTCTGGGCTACAGACAAATCCTTGTTCAGCCCGGCGCTGCCCAGCAACTTGATGTCCAGCACGCAGTCGCGCAGTTCGTCCAGGGTCCATTCGCTGAGGCCTACCAAATGGATTGGCACCCACTTGTCCACCAGATGCAGCATGTTGGCAGCGAAGTGTTCATTGCCACTGCTTGAAATCAACTCGCCCATTTCGGCAAAAAAATGCGGGCCCTGTGTGTCGCCAATATTACGGGTCAGACTCATAGCCATCTCGTCCTTGATGTCGAAAACCGTCAACCGACGCGCTAGGCCTGGGCGGGACGGTCCGTACTGCTTGAACGTAACTCGGCGTTCGAGATTTTATTAAGCCATAGGGATTTATCCTACGTATGTAGCGGAAACGCGGGACAAAGGCTGCCATAAAAGTCGCGTCAGTAATTAGACGTTTCTGGCGAGTAAAAACGGCAACGAAGGCAGGTGGGTTGTTTTTACAGACAGTTAAGTAAATGATATTAAAGATAAAAATATTAATTTAGATGAATGGTCGACTGCCAGCATCGGCTACATATAGCCAATCTCCTACAGGGCTTTAATCGTTTCAGCAATGAACCGCTCGCCAACCCCGTTCTATCCAGTTGAATGCCCCGGGTTCGGCTGACAGACAGGTCCTCTCCAACATTTTAAGGTGTTGCTTTCAAGGGCTTCATACACTCGATGGAACGTTCTACTCTTCGCCTGCTGAAGCCTAATCCGAGCATTGGAATACGCACAGTGTGGGAGGGGGCTTGCCCCCGATGAGGGAGTGTCAGCAGTGGATATATCAGCTGACCCACCGCCATCGGGAGCAAGCCCCCTCCCACATTTTAAGGTGTTGTCTTCAAGGGTTTCATACACTCGATAGAGCGATCCACTGTGGTCCTGGCAATCTCCAGCAAATGCCGCACCGCGAGGATCTTCGCCCGCCCCGGGCTATCCAGCAATTCACCACAATCGAGCGCCGTCGCCGAAGCACTGTCGAGCAGGCTGGCGGTGTACAGCAACGCATCTTCAAAACTCAGGTCGTCGTTGACGCTGTGGAAACCCTGGCTGGGCAGGTAGTGGTCGATGGCGCGGTTGAACGCGGCGCGGGTTTTGGCAGGGTCGAAGGGTGGATCGGGTAAGATTTTATTCATGGTGTAACTCCAACTGGTAGGTCAGGAGCCGAACCCTTCGCGACTAAACGTTGGGTGGCGGCTGTACGCAGGTTAGTCGACCGGCCAGTTGGATCCGGCGCACCCGAAGGTGCCCTGCGCACAGCCACCATGAAAAGGTGACAGCTTGCGCACAACTGGAATCCGGGCGACTAAACCCGATCACTGATGAGCAGTGACGGATCGCAGACTAGCCACCGATTCCAACCGGCACAAGGCGGCGGGGATTGTCTCGGAAACGTCCTGCAATTTAAAGGGATACGACTTGCTGGCCCTTTACAAACCATGACGAAAGGCCAGTAGCGACACAGGCTCACCGCGGCGCGGGCACGAACGCCACGCTCCCCCCGTCACGCTTGTGAAACCACCGCTCGCCATTATCCGGCTGCGTCCTGACCACCTGATGATCCATCCCCAGGAACGCCAGCGGCGTCGGCTCTTGCTTGGAATACTGCACGACGATAATCGTGCGCTGCGGGTCGAAGCGTTGGCCGCTGGTTTTGTCCAGCCAGGCCATGAATGCGGCGCTGTCACCCTGGCGGGGGAAGTTCTGGGTTTCGCTGACGTAGTAGAAAGGCTTGCCATGGTTTTGCAGGTACATCGGCAGCTTGTTGTCGACCTCCACCAGCACCATTTGCCACTGGCTCCAAGGGGCGCTTTTCACCGCTTGGGCCTGTAGGTCTGCGGCGAAACGGGTCACGCCACCGTTGCCGTTGGTCCAGGGGTAGATCACGCCCAGCACCAGCACCATCAAGCCTGCGCTGAGTCCAAAACCTTTCTGCCAACGCGGCCAACTCGCCGGTTTTGTTTGCAGGCGTTCACTCAGCCACCAGGCGGCGAGCAATTGGGCAAAGGGCACCAGCGGCAGTACGTAGTAGCTGCGACGGCTGCCGCTGGCGGTGAAGAACACAAACAACAGGCCCAGGCCCCACACCAGCCAGCGCACGTTGGGCGGGGTGTGGCGCCACTGCCGCACGGCCAGCCACAGGCCGAGCAGCCAGCAGGGCGCCCAGGGCAGGGTGTAGACCGGCAGGTAGATCAGATAGGTGTAGATCGGCCCCATATGGTCGAAGGGGTCGAAGAAGCGCACCACGTTTTCCCGCAATACCAGTTCCAGGCCGCTCTGGCCGTAAGTGGGCGCGCCGTAGTGATGGGACAGTACGAAAGGGATCGCGTAGAACGCTGCGGCGATGAGCACGGCCAGCAGCATGCTCAGATTGAGGTGACGTTTGTAGCGTTGCTCGTTGAGCAGGTGCGGCAATAGCAGCAGCCCCGGCAGCACGAAACCGATCAAGCCTTTGAACAGTGAGGTGGCTGCCAGCAGCAGGAAAAATACCGTGTAGCGCCCCAGTCGTGTGTCGTCCGGCCCACGCCAATACCACCACACCGCCGCCAGCACGCCGCAAACAGTCAGCACATCAGCGGTGGCTACTCGCCCCCAGAACAGGAAGTAGAAGGTGGTAGCGAGCATCCAGCCGGCAATCAACCCGGTGCCCTTGCGGAACAGGCGTTCGCCAATCAGGTAAATCAGCCAGATACTCAGCCATGCGGCAATTACCGATGACAGGCGCAGCGACCACGGCCCCAGGCCGCCTATCAGGTGGGCGAAGCCTGCAATCAGCCAGTAGGAGGGCAGGGGTTTGTCGTAGTAGGGCGTGCCTTTGAGATAGGGATCGAAGTAGTCACCGCTTTGCAGCATCTGCAAGGCGATGTTCGCCCAGCGGGTTTCCGGCCCCCACAGGTCGCGGCTGCCTAGGCCCAGCAGCAATAGCAAGGCCGAGGTGCCCAGCAATAAAGCCAAGGCGCCGCGTTCGGTTCTCCAGAAGCCCATGGGTTTTCCCTGTGGCAGGCGCTGCATTAAGGTTGTCGTGGGTAAATCGTCAGCACCAGGTTGCCTTTGCGATAACGCTTGCCGCCGAGAGGCAGTTGCCCTTCTTCGCGATGTTCGCTGGTGCTCCTGACCCGCATCAGCACGCCGACCGAACCCTGCTGGCGAGCCTCGGCCAACCAGGCCTGGACGTTATCCAGCGTGATCTTGCGGTGTGCCGAGTCTTGGTAATGCAGGCCGTAGCGCAGCTCGCCCACGGTGTTGTAGAAGGCCACTTGCGGCCGCCGCAAGCGCCATGACAAGGCCGACGCAGCCCCCAGTTCGTTGCTCAGCAAAGCCTGGGTTTGCTGCAGTTCGTCCAGGTGCTCAAGCACGAACTGGTCGGGCATTTCGTTATCCGCGATCAGCGCCGGCATGCCCGCCGGCAACAATGCCACCAGCAGGCCGATGCCCAGGGCCGGCATCGCCCATAACGTCATTGGCCGTACTGCTTGCAACAGGTTGGCGAGGATCCAGCCCAGCAGCACGATAAACACCAGGGACAGGCTGAACATCTCGGCATGGCTGTTGCCGTACAGCGGGTCGGTGATTTGCAGGTAAATCAGCAGCACCATGGCGGTCATGCCGAGGGTGAAATTGACCGCACCGTTGATCACGATCGTGCGCGCCTTGCCTTGCTTGATCAGGTCGATCAACCCGTGGCCCATCAGCAATGCCAGGGGCAACAGGCACGGCATGATGTAGGTGGGCAGCTTGCCTTTGCTCAGGCTGAAAAAGCCCAGGGGCAGCAGCAGCCACAGGGCGAGAAAGGCAATCGCCGGCTGGCGCTTTTCCTGCCAGGTCTTGAGCAATGTGGTGGGTAACAAGGCGGCCCACGGCAGGCACGCCACCACCATGATCGGCAGGAAGAACCACATCGGTCGCGCATGTTGTGCGTTGTCGGCAGCAAAGCGGCGGATGTGTTCATGCCAGAAGAAAAAATGCCAGTAATCCGGTTCCCGCACATGGATCGCCAGGGCCCACGGCAGGCACACCAGCATGGCGACCAGCACTGCCAGTGGCCCGTAACGCATCAGCTCGCCCACGCGGCGCTGCCAGAGCAGGTAAGGCACAGCGATCAGTACCGGCAGCAGCCAGGCCAGGAAACCCTTGGTCATAAACCCCATGGCGCAGGCCAGCCCCAACACTGCCCAGGCCCCCAGGCGCTCGCGGGGCGTGCGGCTATCCAGGGCAAACCATAGCGCTACCAGGCTCAGGTTCACCCACAAGGTGAATTGCGGGTCGAGGTTGGAATACCCCGCTTGCCCGGCCACCAGGCCAAAGCTCATGTACAGCAGGGCGCAGGCGAAGCTCTTGCGCGGATCGTTCCACAAGCGCCGGGCGAGCAGGTAGGCCAGCAGCACACTCAGGCCGGTGCTCAGGGCCGAGGCGATGCGCACCCCAAACAGGTTTTCACCGAACACGGCCTGGCCGAGGGCGATCAGCCAATAGCCGGCGGCAGGTTTCTCGAAATAACGCACCCCCATGAAGTGCGGCGCCACCCAATTGCCGCTCATCAGCATTTCCTGGCTGACCTGGGCATAGCGGGTTTCATCCGGGGTCCACAAACCATGCAAACCCAAGGGCAGCAGGAAGAAGACGGCGAAGCCGAGTAATAACCAGGGCAGGGGATTCAAGCGGGTCATGAGTGCGTCGCTCCATGACGTTCAATAAGACACAATGAGGCAATTAAATGAGTAGGGCGAAGAGTCACGATGTTCACTGAACCATTGAGGAGGTGCTAACTAACAGGTGTAAGCGAACATGCCATAACAGGGCTGTCGTTTTGCTGAACGTAATAGCCGTGGTATATGTAAAAAAGTGTGTTTAAAGTTGTTTTAGTGCGACCGTCCATTGCCGCATGTTCATAGTGCCCAATGCCTCGAATTCGCCGTTGGGTAATACCTTGACGAACAGCGCGCTGCCATATTCGGCGGCGGCAGCGTGGGGGAAGCCAAGCGACTTTTGGAAGTCGCTCATGCAGGCACTGTGGGTGATCAGCATCAGGTTGCGACCGCTGCGTTTGTGGCCGAGGATTTCCTCGCCCATGGCGTCACCGCAGATGGCGAGGGGCCCCGGCGACAGCTCGGCCTTGCCGAACATGAACAGTGAGGTCTGGGCGGTGCGCGTGGTGGGGCTGCTGAGCACGTCGGTAAGCTCCATGCCCAATGAATCAAAGGCTTTGCCCAGTTGCGCGGCGCGTTGGCTGCCTTGGACCGTGAGGCCGCCGGCGGGGCCGAAGCAGGGGTTGGTGGAGCGGTCGCATCGCTCTTCATGGCGCACCAGCACTACCACGTCACCATTGCGCCAACTGGCGAGCACCCCCGAGGTTACCAGTCGGTTGCCCACGCCCAGGTCCATCGGCGAGACCGGCCATAACAGGAAGCCCGTCAGAAGAGCTGCGGTAACAGTTATACCCAGCAAATGCAGGCGGTATTTTTTCAGGCGCTTTAACCGTGCCCATTTGAGTTTAGGGTCGGCCAGGGTCATATCTGCCACGCTGTTCACCTTTGGCACTATTGTTGTGTTTATAAACACGCACAGTGAATGGGCAGTTGCCCGTTGTGGAACAGGAGCCTGTCATAGCGCTGCTGTCTTTTTGCTGAACACCTGCCTATTAAAAGTACTCTGTGCGCTAACTAATAAGTTGCGGCTTATCGCCACTTGACGCGCAATCTAAAGTGTCGAGGATGGGCAGGCAGTGAAATCCATGTGAAAAATTTGCATGGGCTGCACAATCAGCCGTTATTCTCGTTGGCAGTCCTTCCTACGAGCGTTTTTATGTTGCAGGTGCAAGGTGTTGTAAAAAACTACGCCACCCCCCAAGGCCCGCTGGCCGTCCTGGCGGGTGTCGACCTCTACCTGGGGGAACGCAGCAGCCTGGCGCTGATGGGCGAATCGGGCAGCGGCAAAAGTACGCTTTTGCACCTGGTGGCTGGGCTGGACCGTGTGGATGGCGGCAGCATTCAAATCGGCGCGCAGCGCCTCGACCAATTGACGGAGGCGCAACTGGCCCATTGGCGCCGCACTGAAATCGGCCTGGTGTTCCAGCAGTTCAACCTGATCGGCAGCTTGCGCGTGGAGGACAACCTGGCATTCCAGGCGCGGTTGGCCGGGCGTTTCGATGCGCAGTGGCAGGCGCAGTTGGTGGAGCGCCTGGGACTGGGCGATTTGCTCAAGCGATATCCTGAGCAACTGTCTGGCGGCCAGCAGCAACGGGTGGCGGTAGGGCGAGCACTGGCCTCGCGCCCGGGCTTGCTGTTGGCTGATGAGCCTACCGGCAACCTCGACGAAACCACCAGCGATGAAGTGCTGCAACTGCTGTTGGACCTGCTGCGCGACAGCCCTACGAGCCTGTTGATGGTCACCCACAGCCCACGCCTGGCCGCACGCCTGGACCGCCAGGTGGTGCTGCATCATGGCCGTGTCGTGCCGATGGATGCGCGCTGAGATGGCACTGTTCTACTGGACGTTGCGTGCGTTGGTAAGCCATTGGCGACGTCACCCAGTTCAATTTTTCAGCGTGCTCACCGGTCTGTGGCTGGCCACGGCGTTATTGACCGGCGTGCAGGCCCTCAACAGTCAGGCACGGGACAGCTATGCGCGCGCCAGCCAGTTGATCGGTGGTGAGCCCCAAGCCAGCCTGAGTGCGCCGGACGCCGCCAGTTTCCCGCAAGCGCTGTTTGCCCAACTGCGCCGCGCCGGGTGGCCGGTGTCCCCGGTGGTGCAGGGACGGTTGGTGCTCAAGGGGCATGAGCAACAGCGCCTGCAACTGATGGGCATCGACCCGGTGTCGTTGCCCGGCAGTGGCAGTGTGGCGGGGCAACGGCTGAGCCAGGCGCAGATGCTGGCGTTTTTCACCCCGCCAGGGCGTACCTGGGTGGCTGCGCAAACCTTGCAGGCGCTCGGGTTGCACGAGGGCGATCAGCCGCAGACAGTCAACGCGCACACCCTGCCGCCATTGCAGGTACAGGCGGACATGGCGCCGGGTTTGCTGTTGACCGATATCGCGTTTGCCCAACCCTTGCTCGACATGCAGGGGCAACTGTCACGCTTGTTGCTGGACAACGCCTTCGCCGCCCGCCACCCCACGCCACCCGCCGCGCTGCAACTCAAGCAGGGCGAGGACAACAACCTCGCGCGCCTCACCGAGAGCTTTCACCTGAACCTTGATGCGTTGGGCTTTCTGTCCTTTGTGGTGGGGCTGTTTATCGTGCATGCGGCCATCGGCCTGGCCCTGGAACAACGCCGTGGCCTGCTGCGCACCTTGCGTGCCTGTGGAGTCAGCGCGCGGATGCTGATCCTCAGCCTGGGGGTTGAGCTGGGATTTCTGTCCTTGTTGGGCGGCTTGCTCGGCATCGCCAGCGGATATGTATTGGCCAGCCTGTTGCTGCCGGATGTGGCCGCCAGTTTGCGCGGCCTGTACGGCGCAGAGGTTCCGGGCCAATTGAGCTTGAGTCCCTGGTGGTGGCTCGCCGGCCTGGGCTTGAGCCTGCTTGGCGCACTGCTCGCAGGGGCCAGCAGCCTGTGGCGTGCCGCGCGCCTACCCTTATTGGCATTGGCCAACGCCCAAGCATGGCATGAGGCCCATGGGCGCTGGTTGCGGCGCCAGGGTTGGGTGGCGTCTGCGGCGTTGCTGATCGCGCTGTTGGCGCTGTGGCTGGGCGACAGCCTGGCCGCCGGGTTCGTACTGATGGCGGCCTTGCTGCTGGGCGCCGCACTGGGGTTACCGGTGCTGCTCAACGGGTTGTTGAAAGGCATGCTGGGTCGCAGTCGCTCGGTGCTCGGCCAGTGGTTCCTCGCCGATTGTCGCCAGCAACTGCCGGCTTTGAGCCTGGCGTTGATGGCGCTGCTGTTGGCACTGGCGGCAAATATCGGGGCCGGTTCCATGACCTCGGGTTTCCGCCAGACCTTCAACCATTGGTTGGAGCAGCGCCTCACCGCCGAGCTGTACCTCAACCCGCAGAACCCGGCTCAGGCCGAGCAGCTCAATACCTGGCTGGCCCGCCAGCCGCTGGTGCAGGCAGTGTTGCCTACCTGGCAGGTGGCGGTGCAACTGCAAGGCTGGCCGGCAGAAGTGTTCGGCGTGGTCGACGACCCCACCTATCGCCAGCACTGGCCGTTGCTTGAGGCTGCAAACGCACCCTGGGACCGCTTGCTGCAGGACGACAGTGTGATGCTCAGCGAGCAACTGGCGCGACGCTTGAACGTTCAGTTGGGCGATACGCTCTCGATCCCTACGCCACAAGGAAGCTGGGCGCCGAAAATCGTCGGGATCTATGCTGACTACGGCAATCCCAAGGGTCATCTGCTGGCTAATTCCAAGCATGTATTGGCGCACTGGCCGACACTGTCACCGGCGCGATTCAACCTGCGGGTGGCGCCCCAGAACGTGCCGGCGCTGGTGGGTGAAGTGCAGCGTCAATTTGCCCTCGAAGACAGCCGCATTGTCGATCAACAGCAACTCAAGGGCTGGTCCAGCCAGGTCTTCGAACGCACCTTCGCCGCTACTGCCGCGTTGAACAGCCTTACGCTGGGCGTGGCTGGCGTGGCGTTGTTTATCAGCCTGCTGACCCAGAGCCAGAGCCGCCTCGGCCAACTCGCGCCGCTGTGGGCATTGGGTGTGACACGGCGCCAACTGATGCTGCTCAACCTGGGCCAGACCTGGCTGCTGGCGCTGCTCACGCTGATGCTGGCGTTGCCGCTGGGGCTGCTGCTGGCGTGGTGCCTGGATGCGGTGATCAACGTCCAGGCCTTCGGTTGGCGCCTGCCGTTGCAGGTGTTCCCCTGGCAGCTTGCGCAATTACTGGGGCTGGCGATGGTTGCCACGTTGCTGGCGTCTGCCTGGCCCTTGTGGCAGTTGTACCGCAGCCGCCCGGCGGATTTGTTGAGGACCTTTGCCCATGAAGATTAAGGCGTTGTGCTGCGCCGCCTTGTTACTGCTGAGCGCATGCGACAAGACGCCTGCGCCTGAGACCAGCTTCGCCGGCCTGGGCAGTGAGGCGGCGGACTTTACTCAGGTGGTGCCCGGCAAAGTCTTCAGCTTTCCCGAGGACCATGGCCCGCACCCAGGCTTTCGTATCGAATGGTGGTACGTCACCGCCAACCTCAAGGATGCCCAGGGCAATCTCTTCGGCGTGCAATGGACGCTGTTTCGCAATGCGCTGAAGGCCGGCCCCACGCAACCGGGCTGGCACGATTCAACGGTGTGGCTCGGCCATGCTGCCGTCACTTCGGCCACCCGCCACTACGCCGCCGAACGCCTGGCCCGCGGCGGCGTCGGCCAGGCCGGGGCCCAGGCGGTGCCGTTCAACGCCTGGATTGACGACTGGAACTTTGCCACCCAACCTGGCGCCGCCACCCCCCTGGCTGACATGCAGCTCAAGGCCAGCGGTGCCCAATTCGCCTACGACCTACGCCTGACCTCCAACCGCCCACTGGTGCTGCAAGGTGACAAGGGCTATAGCCGCAAATCCGACCAGGGCCAGGCGTCGTACTACTACAGCCAGCCTTTCTTCACCGCCAATGGCAGCGTCAGTCTCGACGGCCAGGTCTACCAGGTCAGCGGCCCGGCCTGGCTCGACCGCGAATGGAGCAGCCAACCCCTGGCCGCCAGCCAGACCGGTTGGGACTGGTTCTCCCTGCACCTGGACCGGGGCGAGCAACTGATGCTGTTTCGCGTGCGGCAAAAAGACGGTGGCGGTTACCTCACCGGCACTTGGATCGACGCCCAAGGCCATACCGAGACGTTGCACAACGCCGATATCCAACTGACACCGCTGACCAGAACCAAGATTGACGGGCGCAGCATTCCCACGCGCTGGTCGCTGAAGATCCCCGGCAAACACCTGGATATCACCACCGAGGCGGTCAATCAAAAGGCGTGGATGAACTTGGGGATTCCCTACTGGGAAGGGCCAGTGAAGTTCGAGGGTGGGGTGGGGTATTTGGAGATGACGGGCTATTAGGGACGCTTTCCGTAGGTTCGTATCTTTTGCTGTGTAGGCAACTTCCCAAACGTATTTTTTGACCCCTCCTGCTTGTGTCCAGGCTGTAGGCGCTTGCTTATCTTTCGATGCCATCCCTCTCGATATCGGAATCCAGGACATGGCGTACGGCTATATCAATCAACAGGCTTTACCGTACGCATTTTTGAAATCACAGCTGTGGCATGCAGGCTTGTTGCAGGGCCGAGATCATTTCGATGTGCTGAATCAACACCTGAGCCGCGGATTGGTGAGGCCGGGTGAGTTGGTGATCGTTCCAGAAGCGCCCGGTGCCCATTGCACAATCGAAGAAGCCTGGTTGATGCGCCACGCTGAAGAGATTAGTCGCCGGCTGAACCAGGATATGCCGCTCGATGGAACTGGAAATAAAAATTATGACCTGGCGCAGAGCATTCTGGGGTATGGCTCGATTGGGATAGGCAGTGCGACATCGGCTTGGAGCCGGCACCTGAAGGAGGTCGCACACACTTTGGAGGACATCGAGCAACTGCATCGGCGATTGAAGGACGGTGGTTTAGACAGAGAGACGTTTATACGCCAACGCCAACAAATGTTTGGCGTTTTGGATTCGCAACTGCAAGGGGCCGCACGATTTGGCTCAGGGTTGCGTGGCAATCAACCGCTGAAGGGAACGCTTGGGATCTCGACCAAAAGCTATCTGCATCAAGGTGAGATTGCGGGGTATGCGCAGCGGGTTCGGGCGATTACGCAGATGTCGCAGCGGTTGAAGCAAGGAACGTATCTTGGGATGGCGTTGGATGTGGGCGTGGCAGGTTTGGAAATCAAGGAGGCGTGCGTGGCGGGAAGGGAGGCGCAGTGCCGGCGGGCGAAGTATGTGGAGACGGGGAGGTTGGTGGGTGGAGTATTCGGGGCTGCTGTTGTGGGCAAGCGTGCCGCGAATATTGCTCGCAGTGCATGCCGGGTTGCATTGGGTGTTTCACTGAAAGGCAATGGTGAACTGGCTTGTGGAGTTATCGGAGGGGCTGTAGGCGGGGCGGCGGGAGGCTCTTTTTTGGGTGAGCTTGGTGGGTTTTTGGGGGGAAGAATATTGGAAGTCGACGGCGATCTGATATTCCAACCCGAGGGGACATAACGATGCCCCTTTTTCTTGTATATAGCATTGTGATGTTCGCTTGGGTGTTTGTCGTCTTCGGACTGATGGTGTTTGCTGAATACGCAAAGCTGGATGAACTGGAAAGTTACTTCAGTGAGAACGAGAAGGTTCTTAGGCATAAGCGCTTCAGGGAAGGGAATGATCCGATCGACAGATATCATCGCATGAGCCTGATGGTCGACATCCTATCAGGGCCGAAAGCTTACCTAAAGGCAGGCCTTGTGACCGAAGCTGAGCTGGCATCTGTTCCCTTGACGCTTAAGCGCTGGGCTTTGTGGCCGTATCGCCTCGCGGATGTTTGTGTCCTCGAAATGGTTGTATGGGAGATTTGGCGCAGGTGGTGCGATATCCCAATTCCATAGCAGGAGGGCTCACAGCGAAAAAACCGGGAGCACATATTTTGAAAAATACTGTACATAAATACAGTATTGTCCTACAGTCCATCCCAGGTGACCGGATGTCACCGGTTACCTGAGCTTCAATTTTTTAACTATGGATGGATAAAAAATGAAATCGAAAAAAGCCTTTATGCTGGGCGCGGCCATGGCGGCCTCCTGCTTCGTTTCGGCCTTCGCCCTGGCCGAGCAAGCCCCGCTGAAACTCAGTGCGCAGACGGTCAAACAGGCCGTGGATAAAGCGTTGAAACCCGGCGGTACGTTGGAAAAAAACAGCCTGTCGGATGCACTCAAGCAAAAGCTCAATGCGGCCAAGGCGGGGCAGACCAAGGTCGTCAAGAGCAAACCAGTGGCCAGCAATGTGGCGGTTGACACCAAGATCAGCGAGCTGCAAAAACCTGACCCGGCGCAAATGAAACAGGCTGCGATCGCTGAATTCACGCCGCTGTTTCCGACCCTGGATATCAATACCCTCTACACCCTCACCGGGGTAGAGACCGGCGCGCAAATCGCTTACCACTTCAACCTGCCGAAAAACTCGCGAATCCAGGTGCAACTGCTGAACCAGAGCGCCGGTACGAACATGTCGTTGACCCTGTTCCACGACGACGGCCAGGGTAACCTGACGCCACTGGGCACTTCTGATAACCCTGGCAGTGCCGATGAATACCTCAACGGCGTGTTGCCGGCCGGTGACTACTACTGGTTCATGGTGGCCAATACCGCGAGTAACGCGCAGTTCAGTTTCGGCGTGGCGGTGGACAGCAACATTGATGCCTACGAGCCCAATGACACTGAGCAAACCGCGTTCGCGCTGCCGGATGCCTTGAACCAGGTGACTGGTAACCTCGACAGCGTCAATGACGTGGATTTT
>Ga0160464_100526_pt1 | contig 26510 bp, 16 predicted proteins | sample HID1971I_E11MG_FD_108275 | JGI IMG/M metagenome (GOLD analysis project Ga0160464, IMG submission 108275) | Enriched millipede-associated microbial communities from UW Madison campus, WI, USA - HID1971I_E11 MG | ecosystem: Host-associated > Arthropoda: Insects > Digestive system > Unclassified ... | reverse complement strand
GCAGACGCTGCTGCTGACGACGGCGCGGCTACTCGATCTACTCGCGATCAGTCCGCGCAGCGATCGGATCGTACGGCTGGCCGGCGACGGCGAGCTCGGCGGTCTGGCGTCTGCAGGACAGGGGACGGCGCTGTTCGGCAGCGAAGGCCGCAATGAACAGGAGCACGTCCTGTATGTTCGCCATGACTTCCTGTTCTGGCTCGAGCACCCCGCCTACATCGAGATCCGCTTCCAGAATACCCAGCACACCGCCGCCGTCGCCGAGTCGGTCGCCAGACTCGCCGATCCCGCCAAGGTCGTCTGGGAGTATCTGGGCGAGTCAGGCTGGACGGCCTTCGACCGGGTGCATCGGCATGACGCGACGATCCGGCTCATCAAGCTGTACCACGGCAGATTGCTCGAGACCGGGTTGGGCGAGGTGGACGGTCGCTGGATTCGTTGCCGGGCCTTGTCGCTACATGAGCGCGAGGGCGATCCAGGCTTGGGCCGGATGCAGTTCAACGGGATGCTGCTCAGCAGCCACTTCGCCGCTGCCAGCGATGCGGTCGGGATCGTGCCGAGCCGACTTTACTTCAACGACATGCAGCTTGATGCGGCCCACGGCTGCCAGCCGTTCGGCACGTATTTCGCCCCCTTCGGCCTGTTCTACATCGGCAGTACAGAGCCGTTCTCCAAGCGGGGGGCGGCCGTGACGCTGTCCTTCCGGCTGGGCTTCGCGCCGACGCGGCTGATGCCCGAGCGGCCGCCGCAGATCAACTGGAAGATGGTCATGAAGCGGCAGGAGGTCGACAAGATCGAGGAGCCCGACCCGGTGACGATTACGACGGTCGCGTGGGAGTACTGGAACGGCTACGCCTGGATCATCCTGCCGGTGGAGGATGAAGCGCGCCACCTGTTCAGCGAGCCTTGGGAAGGGGAGGAGGAGCGGTCGGTAACGTTCCGTTGCCCTGCCGATCTAGAGCCGATCGTCGTCAATGCCGAGGACAACTACTGGATCCGGGCGAGGATCGTTCACATCCATAACGCCTATTCTCCCAATGCGATCTATTACACCCCGGTTCTCTCCGACCTGCGCATCCGTTACGGGTATGAGACGCCGCTCCATGCGCCGCAGACGCTGCTGACAGTCAATAATCTCGAGGTTGCCGACCGCACGCACGAGGTGCGGACCGGCAGCGACGTCTTCCGTCCGTTCGTGGCGCTCGAGGGTCGGCATCCCGCCGTCTGGCTCGGCTTTGACGCGCCGCCCGAGCGCGGACCGATCCAGCTCTATGTCATGCTCAAGCAGCGGCATGTGACAAGCGACGATGTGCCGTTTATGGAATGGCAATATTTGCGCAGCGTCGGCGGTTCGCCGGTCTGGTCGCCGCTTGTCGTCGCCGACGACACCAACGGGCTGACGCGCAGCGGCTATATCCAGTTTGCCGGGCCGCGAGATTTTGCGATGGAGACGCGCTTCGGCAGAGCGCGATGCTGGATCCGGGTCGTCAACCTCGACGCCCGCTACGAGCGGGAGACCGATGGACGGAGATTGCCCCGGCTCCTCGACGCCTCGCTCAACACGACGATGGTCGTGCAGCAGAAGAAGCTGACCGACGAGTTCCCGGCACGCGTCGAGCATTATGATACGCTCGATGACGAGCTGACCGAATATTATCAGCTCTCCGAGACGCCGGTGCTGGCGATCGAGGTGTGGGTGGACGAGACGGATACGCTGACGCCGGAGGAGCTGGCCCGTCTCACGACCGCGCGGCCGGAGGCGATCGAGACGGTGCGCGACTCGGCGGGCGAGCTGATGAAGGCGTGGGTACGGTATGAGGAGGTATCGCAGTTCCTCCGCTCGCAGCATGGAGACAGGCACTTCATGATCGACCGCGCCTCGGGCAGACTGCGGATGCTCCAGGGCGGCCGCAGCCATCCGCGCAATCGGCGCGCCAGCGAGGACGCGGTACGCGTCACGTACACGACTGGCGGCGGCCATCGCGGCAATGTCCCGGCCGGCACGATCACCTCGCTGCAGAGCGCGCTCGCGTTCGTCGAACGAGCGGTCAATCGCTTCCCGGCGGCCGGGGGCTGCGATGCCGGCACACTCGAGGAGGCGATGGTGCGCGGGCCCAAGCTGTTCACGCATCGCAACCGTGCGGTGACGGCGGACGATTTTGAGTGGCTGGCGCGCGAGGCCCATCCCAATGTGGCCAAGGTAAAGTGTCTGCCTGGCCGCAATGTCCGGATGGAGCGGGCGCCTGGCGCGGTGTCGGTCGTCGTCCTGCCCAAGTCGGGGATCGGCGACGGCGCGCACTTTCAGGAGCTGAAGCGGACGATCGAGCGTTACCTGATGGAGCGGGCGGCGTCGACGCTGGCCTTCCCCGGCGGGGTGCAAGTGATGGAGCCGGCGCTGTTGCAGATTGGCGTCAAGGCGACAGTATGGGTGCGGAGCATGGAGGAGATCGTGCCGACCGAGCGGGCGATCCTGGCCAAGCTGCGGCTCTTCCTCGATCCGATCCGGGGCAATGGCGACGGCAAGGGCTGGAATATCGGGCAGATCGTGCACCAGTCGATGTTCTACGCGCTGCTCAAGTCGATCGGGCCGGTCATCCACATCCCGCAGTTGCTCATCGAAGCGATCAAGCTGGAGAACGGCGATGCCGAGGAGATCAGTCCGGACCGTCTGTCGTCGATCCTGCACGGGGTCGTCGTCGGCGGCGAGCATCGCATCAATGTCGAAGTCAAGCAATAGAGAGTGACGGATATCAAAAGGAGGGCCATCTATGCTGTCATTACCGAATCTCGACGACCGCAGCTTCGAGGAGCTGGTCCGGGAGGCGCGCGATCTGATCCCTGGCATCCTGGCCGAGTGGACGGATGAGAACGCGCATGATCCAGGCATTACGCTGCTGGAGATGCTGGCCTGGCATATCGAGATGCAGCAGTACAGCCTGGATCGGCTGACGGCGGGCCATGAACGCAAGTTCCTGAAGCTGCTGGGCGAGCAGCCCCGCGACCGCATGCCGGCGATGACCTCGCTCAGCTTTGCCAATGCCGCGACGCCGATCCTGTTGCCGACCGGCACCTTGCTGCAGGTCGGGGAGCTGCCGTTCGAGACGATCCGTCCCGTGACGGTGCTGCCCGACATGCTGCGACAGGTCTATGTGCATACTTCGGAAGGCGAGCTGGCGGTTACCGACGATCTGGAGCTGGGCAGCGCGCCCTTCTATCCGTTCGGGGAGCAGGGAGAGCTCGGCGCCAGCATGTCGATCGTCTTCGGCGAGCCGCTGCCGCAGCAGATGCCCTTGTCGCTCTGGTTTGAGCTGACCGATCAGGAGCCGGCTGTGCGGATACCGGCGCGTTATCGGCACTTCGTGCCTTCCAGTACGACCGTCTGGAGCTACTGGCTGGAGCAGGAGGACGGCAGCGGCAGCTGGGAGCCGCTGCCCTTGGAGCGAGACGAGTCGTACAGCTTCCATCAGAGCGGGCCGATCCTCTTCGAGCTGCCGCGCTCGGACGGCCGCGCGACCAAGCTGCGCGTTGAGCTGACCGCCGGAGAATACCATGATCCGCCGCGCATCCGCCGCCTGATCTGGAACGAGGTATTCGCCCAGCAAGGCCAGACGCTGAGCTGCTGGGCGACGTTTGATGCTGCGGACTTCGAGCCCGAGGAGGCGACGGACAGACTGACGGCTCCGCTGGCGCATGCCTTGTACCGGCATGGCCGTCTGCTCCTCCAGCGCAGCGGCGAGGACGGCCTGTGGCGGGATGTCGGAGGCAGCGCATATGAGCTGTTCCTCCGCGGCGGGCAGGCGCAGCTGCGGATCGAGCCCGAGCTGGCGCCGACCGGGGCAGAGCGCCTGCGACTCGTGGCGATCGAGCCCTCCTTCCTCGATCACTGGCTGCTCGGCAGCGGCACAGGGATCTCCGGGCAGCGGTTGGCGCTGCCCGTCGACGATGTGCTGGCCGACATGCTGCAGCTGCAGGTCGGCTACTGGAAGCCGGACGAGGGAGAGATGGTCTGGAGCGATTGGGAGCGCAAGCTGGACTTCGACGAGTCGGGTCCGGACAGCCGGCATTACGTCGTCGACGCGCAGGAGGGCACGCTGCTGTTCTCGGACGGCGAGCATGGCATGACGCCGCCCGCGGCGGCGCTGCCCAACATCCGGCTGATCGGCTGCCGCACCGGGATCGGCGAAGGCGGCAACGTCAAGGCCAATATTATCGACGAGATGCATCTTCACGGACAGACGCTGCACATCACGAACCTCTATCCCGCGTATGGCGGGGCCGAGGCGGAGACGATGAAGGAGGCGCTGCTGCGGACCCGGCTCAGCGTCCTGCATCCGAAGTCCGGCATCACCGCCGACGATCTTGAGGCGCGCGTGCGGGAGATCCCGGGTCTGCGGCTCGCCAAGGTGAAGACGATCCCCGGTTATTACCCAAGGCTGGCCCGGTATCCCGAGGAGCGCGCCGTCGGCAAGATCTCGATCGTCGTTGTGCCTTACAGCCGCAAGGCGCTGCCCAAGCCAAGCGAGGGGCTGATCGAGACGATCGGCCGACATCTGGAGCCGTATCGCTTGCTGACGACCGACTTCCACATCATCCCGCCGGAGTATGTGAAGGTGACCGTGCGCGCGACGATCGTCGTCGATCTGCGCTACCAGGGACGCGACGCGGCTGTGCTGGAGGCGCTGCAGCGCTGGCTCCAGCCTTACGGCGATACGGAGGCGAGCGGCTGGAGCTTTGGTCATCCGATCTACAAGAGCGACATCTACGATATTATCCATCAGGTGCCGGGCGTTCATTATATCCAGGATCTGTGGCTGATGGCAGAGGGACGCGACGTGCACACCGATGAGGGCGGCGACATCCATATTCCGCCGAACGGGCTTGTGATCTCGGGCGAGCACGACATCGACTTTATTACAACTGTGGGCTAGCGCGGTTGGACTAACATGAATCTTAAGGGGGGAGCGCGTTGAGCGGCGCACAATTTTTTTCGTTTCGCCAAGCATCGGACTGGGACAGAGGGTCATACTTCCACCTCGAGCGTCGAGCGGAGGGGTTGTCCATCGTCCGCGAGCAGGTGCACCGGCAGCTGGCCCGGCGCTACTTCAATCCGCCCCAGCTCAGCTCTCCCATCATGGATACGGTCGTCGACCGCAGCGGCAGATGGTATATGCTCGACGAGCGGGGGATCTTCTGGCGGGCCGATCTGAGCAGCAATCATGCCGAGGCGATCACGACCTGGAATGGCGCCCAGTGGGACAGCTGGGCGCGGATGGCGGTCACCGAGGATATGGTCATCGTCCTCCAGCAGGGCGAGACGTCGATGCTGCAGGCGATGTCCGCCGACAGCTCGCAGATCAAGTGGGAGCGTGACAGCTGGCTGGGCGAGCCGTTCCTCGGCATTACGATGGCCGCTGCCGATGACAACAGCCTGTGGCTGCTGGCGTCGATCGCCTCGGCCTCTCGATTGCAGTTGCTGCAGATCGGCGCGACGGGACGGGAGCAGGCGGTCATCGAGCTGCCGATCGACAATCAGATCTACATCGCCGACATCTTCCAGGAACGCTTCGAGCTGTCGATGGGCCCGGATGGCCGCTGCTGGCTGCTCGATCGGACGACGGCGCAGGTCGTGGCGATCGATCTGATCGGAGGCGTGGCCGTGCTGGCCGGAGAGGAGCCGCTCGCGGCAGGCGGCGAGCTGCTGTCGATCTGCGACGGCGGTCCGGATGGCTTCTGGGCGCTGCTGCGCAGCATGGAAGGGGCGCACCGTCTCCTGCGCTACGGGCTGCTCGGGGAGCAACTGGAGCGGGCCCAGCTCGGCAATGCCAAGGGAGCGAAGATTATGGCTGCGCGCCATGGCATCGATCTGTGGGATGCGCAGGAGCGCTGCCTGTACAGCATGCAGCCGGTGTCCGAGACGGCGAGCTGGAGCGAGTACGGCCGCCGGCTCGGCGTCTGGATCAGCCCTGCGCTCGATAGCGGATCGCCGGAGACGGAGTGGCACAGGATCGAGATCGACGCGCTGGCGGTCAGCGATACGCAGTACAACATCCGCTACTATGCCTCCGACGAGCAGGAGCTGATCCTCGGGCTGAGCCGCGTCCGCCTCGACGACTACGTCGCCGACGACAGCGTGAGCGCGAGCGACAAGCTCGCCGCGCTGGCAGGTCTCTGGTCGAGGCCGCTGCGCGACGCGGAGGACGCGCTGCTGTTCGAGGCCAAGGGTCGGTACCTTTGGATCTATCTGGAGCTGGTCGGCTCGGAGCATCATGCGCCGGCGATTCGCAGCATGAAGGTGCATTTCCCGCGTGACTCTTATCTGCGCTACCTGCCGGCGATCTACGAGCATCAGGCTGGCTCCCGCGACTTCCTGTCGCGTTATCTGAGTCTGTTCCAGTCGATGCTCGAGGAGACGGATCGCACGATCGCCGACATACCGCGCTCGCTGGAGCCGTCGCAGGCGAGCGGCGAGAGTCTGCGCTGGCTGCTCGGCTGGATCGGCATCGAGGCCGAGGACTTCTGGACGGAGTCGCAGCTGCGTCAGCTGCTGCTGCATGCGCCGACGCTGCATACGATGCGGGGGACACGGCTGGCGATGGAGCTGCTGCTGACGATCTTCACCGGAGAGAAGCCGATCATCCTGGAGTACGAGCAGGTCCGCCCGCTGCGGGAGAATCCGGAGCTCGGCGAGGTGAGCGATCAGCTCTACGCCGCCGATCCGCATACCTTCAATGTGCTGGTGAAGGCGGAGCATGTCGAGACGGACGTGAAGCGGGCGGCGGTGCAGCAGCTGATCGATGCGTTCAAGCCGGTCTTCTCGCAGTGCAAGCTGGTCATCCTGCAGCCGTGGGTGTACATGGACCTGCACTCCTATCTGGGGATGAATACGGTGCTCTCCGAGCCGACGCTGCTGACGCTCGACGGTCAGAAGTCGATGCCGCATCATACGATCACGATCGATACCGGACATGATAACCGGATGGATCGGCATACCCGGCTAGAGCTCGACTCACGCTTAGAATAGGTCGCTTTTGATCACGAAGGAGAGAGGTAGGACGATGAACAGATCAAGGTACATCCCATTTGAACGGAATCGGTATTTTTACGGCAAGCTGCTGACGGTACGGGACTTCATGTCCGAGCAGACGTATATGACCGACAAAAAGCGGCTCTCGAATCGGCTGCTGTTCGGCAGCGGCGTCATCGCCGGTCTGCAGGTGGTGGCGGTCGACGACAAGTCGCTCTCCATCGAGACCGGTGCGGCGCTCGACCAGCTCGGCCGGGAGATCGTCGTGCCTTCGCCGCTGACGCTCAAGCTGTCCAATATCGAAGGCTTCAAAAACAACGACTACGCCAAAAACGTCTACCTCTGCATCGCCTATGACGAGAAGGGCAAGGAGCCAGTCCATACGGTAGCAGGCGCGACGGGGCGCAAGGAGGAGGTCAGCGAGCATAATCGCATCCTCGAGACGTTCCGTCTGTTCGTGCGGGAGACGCCGCCAGCCCCATCAAGCCTGGAGTATGACCATCTGGTCGAGGATACGTCGATCTGGTACGACGACGGCCAGGTGCGCATCCTGCAGACAGCGCCGCGTTATGTGCTGCCCGGCCAGGCGTTCGAGCTGAAGCTGACGGTGGAGCGGACGCTGCAGACGTCGCATATCGAGTTCGAATATGAGCCGCTCTGGCGCGGCGTCGAGGCAGCGGAGGAGCTGCCAGGCGGCAAGATCGTCTTCTCGGAGCCGACCGATGGCGCGAGCTCCAGCTACACCCGCAAGTTCCTGCTGCGCGCGACGGCCGATGTGGACGAGCAGGTCCAGCTGGAGGCGCAGCAGGGCACCGTCCGGCTCGTGATCGGCGACCGGATGATCTACGATCTGTCCCATATCCGTCAGAGCATCGCTTGCAGCGATGTGCCGGTAGCGGAGCGGATCCTGCGCGCCTACTACAGCCGCTCGCTGGACCGGGCGATCGAGTCGCCGGCCGAGCCTTGTGTCTATCTGGCCAAGGTCAACCTGCTGCAGATGGGAGCGACCTACGTCATCGAGAGCGTCGAGCCCTTGCCGTTCCAGGAGTATGTGATCAACCCGACGATGCTCTACAAGCTGTTGTCCGGCTCCGGCGCCGCCGAGCCGCCAGCGGTCCCGACGGCACGCGCTCCCGAGCTTGAGGCGAGCAGCGCGCCTGTAACGCTGACGGAATTTCCCGATATTAAGGAGGAGTTCGCCCGGCTCGGCCTGGAGGCGCAGGAGCGGCCCGAGGAGACGGTCCGCACCGGCATCGTCGAGGTATCGATCATGCCAGAGGAGAAGCGGAAGTGGTATCAGCGTCGGCGTCGCAATTTTTTCTCCGAGGAGATCGAGCATGGCCTGGGCGCCGGCGTCGTGCTGGTGAGCGCAGGACTGTCCGACGAGCAGGAGGCGCTGGACATCGATCTGCCAGCGATGTGGAATCGCAGCAATGCCGTCTACTACGGACCGCAGGAGATTTTCGCCGGGAGTGAATACGACGGCAATTATCCCAAGCACAAGCTAGGGTTTGTCATGTATCCGAAAAAAGGCAGCTTCCGAATCGGCGTGCATCTGAGCGAGAAAACAGAGCGCACCAAGCTGCGTATCCGCTGGTGGGCATTCAAGGAGCCGACCCGTGCGGCGGAAGGCCGCGACGCTGGCGAGCAGGAGCTGCGTCAGGCGGCGGACCAGGCAGCGGCCGGAGCTGCCGGAGCTTCTGGACCCAAGTGACAACACAAGCAAAAGCGGTTTCGTCATCCAAAGCGCATGCTTACGAAGCCAGCTTTGCTTAGCTCTGGACACGAGGAACTTTGTCGGAGAATTAGAAGCCCTTTGGTACAATGTGAAACGCGTGCGACGCCGGACTTTCCCAGCAGGGAGGGTCGCGGCGTCTTTGCTATGCGTTCGTGTTGACGGGGGTGTGACGTTTCCAGGCTACCGCCTACCAAAATTAAGACCTTCTTCATAAACTTGCTCACTTGGTATTCAGAATTAGCCTATATAATAAGAAGCAGGACGTACGAATCGAGAGAGGTGACTGGAATGGAGCAACGCGTGGTGCTGGTCGTCGATGACGACAAGGAAATACGCGACGCGATAGAAATCTATCTGAAGCAGGAGGGACTGGGAGTACTGAAGGCCAAGGACGGTCTGGAGGCGCTGAAGACGCTAGAGTCGGAGGAGGTGCATCTGATCATCCTCGATGTGATGATGCCGAAGCTCGACGGGATCGCCGCGACCTTCAAAATCCGCGAGCATCGCAATTTGCCGATCCTCATGCTGAGCGCCAAGAGCGAGGACAGCGACAAAATCCTCGGTCTGCATGTCGGGGCGGATGACTACCTGACCAAGCCGTTTAATCCGATGGAGCTGATCGCACGAGTCAAATCGCTGCTGCGGCGTTATGTAACCTTTGGCGCATATGACGGCAAGGCGCAGACGATCGATCTGCGCGGCCTCGCTCTGAACCGCGAGGGCAAGGAGGTCAGCGTCAACGGCGAGACGGTCAAGCTGACCCCGATCGAATACAAAATCGTCGAGCTGCTGATGACCCATGCCGGACGCGTCTTCTCGATCCAGGAGATCTATGAGCGCGTTTGGAAGGAACCTGGCTACAATGTCGAGAACACTGTGGCCGTACATATCCGCAAAATTCGCGAGAAAATCGAGTTTGACCCGAAAAACCCAAGATATCTGAAAGTGGTGTGGGGCATTGGATACAAAATGGAAAAATAGCATTCGCGTTGTCGTCTATTCGCTTCTGCTGGTCTGCGGGCTAAGCGGGATATATCTGCTATATGATCAGGGAGAACGTTATATCGCGCGGGATTATTACGATACACGGGAATATCAGGAGGAGCTTCGTACGTTCGCTTCCTTTGTGAATTTGTTCGAGCATGGTTACCCTACGTTGCAGGAGGCGCAGGCAGCAATTACAGTTTCTCCGCAAGAGATTGCCGATTACAGGGCTCAGATGGCGCCATTGTCCGATCAGACGGAGGTCGTACGGATCGAGTATGGGACGCTTATCGATCAGGCGACTGCTGTCGATAATCGCGAGCTGGTCGAGTTCTATGTAGAGGAGCGGGCTCAGAGGCTGGAGCAGCTCATCCAGCTATTCAAGGATGACGAGGCGGTCTCCGCGCAGATCCGGCAAGAAAAGGAGCGGCAGCTCTCGGAGATGTACAAGGGGCGCGAGAGCTATCTGCTCCAGTATGAGGGGCTCCGGAATCAGTTCGACTACTACTTGTATCGTCCGGCGACCGGACAAGCGTATACAAGCATGAAGGTGCCGGATGCTTCTACTGCACGAGACGAGTTGTATGGCAGCAATTACGCGCATGTTGTAAATTATGCTTCCGAAGTCGCATCGAATTTATATTACTTTATGAACTTCGAGTCTGGCGTTTACAATAAACCCCAGGTAGAAGGATGGATCGGCGTGCCTGCGGACAGTCCGATTGTAGCCAAGGCAGCGACCTATCAACGTCAGCAGGCGGCGGTGTGGTTGTATGGGGCGGTGGGTATCCTGATGCTCGTGTTCGTCCTCCTGCGCTTCAAGGCGATGATGGCGAGCTTATCAGCCGTGAATCGGCGATGGGCGAGCTCGTATGCGAAGCTGCCGTTCGATCTCAAGCTCCTAGCGTTGTTGCTCGCCTTGGCGGTAGCGTTGTTCGGTCTGGTGCGGGCAGCGCACCAGGTTGTCCTCTTCGTGGTGATGCCGGCTTCGGCTGGTTTCAGCCTCGCGACTGCGCTCGTCGTCGCAGCGATTGCTTTGGCGTTGACGTTCCTACAAGGTCAAGCGTTGGCGAGCGGGCTGCGGAGCAGCGAGGAATGGCGGCGTGAGTGGTCCCATACCTGGCTGCGGCGGGCAGTGGTGCGTCTTGGTGTGTGGGCGCGGCGGATTGCGCAGGCTGTGCAGTCTTCCTTCATCTATCGTAACGTGGGCTTGCAGTTGCTGGCGCTGGCTGTGATCTGGATCGGCCTTGGATATATTGGTGGCGCAATGGTTCATTACTATGATCCTATGTTCTACATGCCTTTGCTGGTTGTATTGACAGTGGCTGGCATCGCCGCCTTCCTGCTGGCGTCGCGTCAGCTCGGCTATCTCAACCGGATCGCCAGAGCAGCCGATCAGCTGGCGAAGGGAGAGATGCCGCCGCCGCTCGTCTCCAAGGGACGCGGCGTGCTCGGCGAGTTGTCCGGCAGCGTCAATACGCTGCTGAGCGGGGTCCGACTGCTGCAGCACGAGCATGCCAAAAGCGAGCGGCTCAAAACGGAGCTGATCACGAACATCAGTCATGATTTGCGGACGCCGCTTACCTCGATCATCACCTATACGGGGCTGCTGGAGGCGGGGGAGGCGACGGCGGAGGAACGAGCCGCCTATGTCGGCATTATCAGCCAGAAGTCCAAGCGGCTGAAGACGATGATCGACGATCTGTTCGAGGTGTCATCGATGACCAGCGGCAACGCCAAGCTCCATCTCGAGCGCTCCGATCTGGTGCAGCTGATGCAGCAGGCGCTGGCCGAGCACAAGGAGGCGATGGACGACTCGGCGGTCCAATTCCGCATCTCGCTGCCGGAGGGCGCGATCTTCGCAGAGGTCGACGGACAGAAGCTGTGGCGAGTCTTCGACAACCTGATCGGCAACATGGTGAAGTATGCGCTCGACCATACTCGTGCCTATATCTCAATGGAACAGACGAGTAGCGAGGAAGTGCAGATCATCTTCAAAAACATCTCCCGCTATGAGATCAACGACAGCGCAGAGGAGCTGATGGAGCGGTTCAAACGTGGCGACGCGTCTCGCCATACTGAAGGCTCGGGCCTTGGTCTGGCGATCGCCCAGTCAATCATTAGTCTGCATGGCGGCATCCTTAAGCTGGAGACAGACGGCGACCTCTTCAAGGCAACCGTCATCCTCAAGCTTCAGCAGCATCCGGGTGAGAAAGGAACTTAAATGGGGAGAAACTGGTGAAGAGAAGAGGGACAGTGCCATAACTGCAAAAGTACATCTAATAGTTGCCTGAGTAGCTTTACAGTCGCTTTTAAGGGCAAAAGTACAGTTATTTCGAGGGATTTAAAGCAAAGATGACTATTTCCGGGGAAATAACTGCACTTTCGCAGTTATCTCCCCCGAAACCGTCGAGTGGAGCGAGAATAAAGGTAGTTTTGCAGTAGTGCCCAGCCAGCATCCGCGCCGTAGGCTGCGTGTTGCCTGCAGCGGGATGCAGGCTGGGTCATGCCTGCGGCGCGGCTATGGCGCCAAGACGACGCTCCCGGACTGCGGCTTGCCGTCGCGGTCGACGGCGATCGTGTACTCGGCGCCTTCCCAAGCATATACGCGTGCGGTGCGAGTGCCTGAGCGGACGACGGGAGAGTCCGGCTGGGCGCTCAGCTCCTCCAGGTCGGCGTAGAGCTGCGCCAGCAGCGGGCCCGCCGTCCAGGCGACGCGGCGAATCACGACGTCATCCGCCTCCGGCGACTCGAGCTCGGCGGTGAAGGCCATCGCCAGCGCTGGATATTTCCACGTCGTCATGAGCAGCTCCGGCTCAGCTGCTACCGCAGGCGCGCCTGTCGTCTCCGTCGCCCCGCTAGCCTGGGCTCCGTCTACGGAGCCTGCTTCTCCACCGCCAGACTCAGCCCCGCCTGAGGTGGTCGTACCTCCGTTAGCCTCGCTGCCTGATGTGTCAGACGTAGCGCCGCTCGAGCTGGCCGAAGCGCCGCCGCTAGCCTGGCCTCCATCTGCGGAGCCGGCCTCTCCGCCGCCAGCCCCGCCAGCCCCAGCCCCGCCGCCAGCCGCGTCTGCTCCAGCACCTACCGACGCGTCCGCAGCGCTCGCGAGCTCGCCCGCCGGCGGATCCGCATATACGCTCTCGGTCGTGGACGGCTTGTCCAGCAGCTGCTCGAGCTGGGCGAGCGACAGATTAAGGTACGCATGTGGGGCCAGAAAGCCGGAACGGTATTCGCCGCGATAGAGCAGCGTGATGCCGTCCTTGAGCCAGGTTGCCGTGCCGTTCAGGCGGCCTTGCTTGAACATGCCCTTAAACGCCAGCAGTCCCTCCTCGTCATACAGCTCGCCTTCGCCGTGGTAGCTTCCTTGCTGGATGCCGCCGGCATAGACGGTGTTGCCACGCTCGTCGTAGAGCGTGCCGCTGCCGTGATATTGCCCCGAGAGGAAGCCGCCCGTGTACTTAACGGTGCCCGTATCGTAATACTCCGTTCCTTCGCCGGTGAGCTGTCCGTTCACGAACTGCCCTTCATATTGCACCATGCCTCCGTCGAAGAAGGTTTTGCCAGCGCCAAAATAATTGCCCGCCATAAACGCGCCGGTGTAGATCGGCTCCTCGCGTTCGTTGTACAAGGTGCCGCTGCCGCCGTACTGGCCGTTCTCGAAGTCGCCTTCGTACAGCAGTTGGCCGTCCTCCGTATAGCTGCGCCCCTTGCCGCCGGGCAATCCGGCTACAAACTCGCCCTGATGCTGTACCGTGCCATCGGGATAGTACAAAAGACCTGGTCCGTTGTATACGCCACCGGTCAGCGCGCCTGCATACAACAGCTTGCCGGCTTCATCATAGCGGTTGCCCTGAATGAGCCCGCCCGCGGCAAAGGTGCCTTCGTCGACGATGCTGCCGTCTGCGCGCATCAGCTTGCCTGCGCCTTCGTATTGTCCGCCCTTGAAGCCGCCTTCATAGAGCAGCGCATGCTCGCCCTCGCTGCTGTACAGCTTGCCTTGCCCCTCGTAGCTGCCCGCCGCAAACGCACCTTGATAGAGCAACTGGCCGTCTGTGCGGTACAGTTTCCCGTCACCGTCGTACAGCCCGTTTTTGAGATTGCCTTGGTAGAGGAGCTGCTTGTTTTCGTTGTAGACGTTGGCCGGGCCGCTGTAGTTGGGAGCAGGAGCGTTGCTAGCCGCTGTGATCGATGGCGTGCGGCTAAGCCATTTGTTGACGAATTTGGGCGGCTTGATGAAGATGAAAAAGTAGAGGATCAGGATAGCCAGAATGACGATGACGATCAATTTTTTGGAAATGTAATAATTACCAATGGGGACATAGCTGGCTTTTGTAATTTCCTTCTGGCCGAGGATTTCCTTGATTTTGAGCTTGATCCACTTGGCGAGCAGCTTGGGCCAGCTTTTGGCGCGCTTGAGCGGCATGAGGACGGTGCGCTTAAGCGGCACCAGTACGGGGTTGATGATTTTTTCGATCAAAGGGTTCGTCTCCTTAGGGGGCGTGGGATCGTCTGGCTACGGTACTTGCACGGTCATCTGGCCGGGACTTACGACCTGGATGACGCCGCCCCAATTGCACATGCACTTGGAGGTATTATTTAATGCGGGCATGTTGCCGATTAATACTGTAGGACTGCCGGGCGCCCACGGAGCGGCCGTGACGGGCACGCAGGGCATGGGCGTCAGCACGCCGAGCGCGGCGGCCGTCGCCGATGCGACCATCGGATTGGCCATCGAGTTGCACATCCCGAACGGCAGGATGTTGACCATCGGCTTATTGTCCATAATATTGGCTGCCGGGCTGACAGCCATCGTACGGTTGACTGGCAGCACGACCAACGTGCCAGGCGCCGCCCCAAAGCTGCACTGCAGATTGGCGCCATTGCTTACGAGCTGTCCCATGGCTATCATCTCCACAACTTTTGCCTTAATTCTACTCTTTCTGCTAGTCTCCTTCAATAAATATATCGCCATTTTCGACAAAATATATTTTAGGAAAAAGGTCCCGACTCGTGACCTTTGTTGTAAAATAGATGTAAGTATCCCCTTACGATGAGGAGCGTTCGCTTGAAATCCAAATTACTCCTATTACTGCTGGCGGCAGCCGTCATCCTGACGATGCTGGCCAGCCTGAAGGAATACCGTTCCTTCAACCCCTTCGTGACGTCCAAGGACTATGCCAATCTGTCCAAGGTCTACACCGACACAGCAAACTCCCAGTACACGATCGCCGACTCGAAGACAAAGATCCGCAAGGTAGAGGCTTCCGGCAAGCTGGCCTTCGAATATGATGTCGCCAGACTGGCGCAGCCAGAGACGACGCAGCTGTTCGAGAGTGTCGCCGTCGACGAGGCGGGCTATGTCTACGCGCTTGTCACCGACCTCGACGCCTACGGACTGCGAGTGCTCGGCGAGCGGATCATCCGAATCGCCCCGGGAGGCCAACGCGCGACGAGCCTCTATGATGTCGACTACGCCGCAGAGGACAATCTGTTCCGCGTCGGCCGTTTGCAGTCGCTGACGGTGTGGGAGGGGCGGCTGTACGCGCTGAAGAAGGAGGCCGACACCGCGCATGTCCTGGATTTCGCGCTGGACGCAGCAGGCCCTCAGCAACCGGAGACGCGGCTGACGGTATCGATCGGCGAAGGCCGATATCTGAACGAGCTGATCGGCGTCGATGCCGATCGACTGCTCTATACGACGAAGCGCGGCATGCTGTATGCCAGCGAAGCGGGAGGAGAGCGGCTGATCTATCCGGAGTCGGCAGACCCGGTGCTTAACTTTCCGGTACATATCGCGAGCGACGGGGCAGACGGCGTTTTCTTCATCGATCATCACGACGAGGCTGTGAAGCGGACGAGCCTCTCGACAGGAGCGACTCAGACTTGGCTGGGGCTGGCGGAGCTGGCCGCCTACGACTCGGAGACGGCATGGGAGGAGTTCACCAGCATCGTCTATACTGCGGACGGGCTTACGGTCGTCGCAGCCGACCAACTGCTGAGGTTGGGCGGAGACGGTACGATTCTGGAGCGTCAGCGGGGCTTCGACTATCCCTGGACTACGGTGGCGCTGCGATTGTTCTACTGGGTACTGCTGCTGGCGCTGGCCGTCGTGGCGGTCGGACTGCTCCGCTTCGGCTACATCCATGTGCTGCGGCGCAAGGTATCGCTGCTGCTCAAGCTGCTGGCCGTCTTCGTGCCGATGGTGCTGCTGTCGATGCTGGCGCTCTTCTACTCGGTGTATCAGTCCTTCTCCGGCGAGATGAAGGAGGATACATTCCGCCAGCTCCAGCTGCTGGCTGGTAACGGCAAGTATCTCGTCGGCCAGGAGCATCTGGTGAAGCTGAATTCGCCCAGAGATTACGGCAGCGAGGATTATGCGGCGATCAAGACGAGACTCTCCGAGATGTTCTCGCAGACGGGCGGGGACCGCGACGGGCTGTACAATACGATCTACCGTTACATGGACGGCGCGCTGTATCTGATCATGGACGATGACAACAGTCTGACGATGTTCCAGCCGTTCGGCCTGAACGAGGACAACCGGCGGGTGCTGGAGCAGGGTGAGACGGTTGTAGGGACGTGGGAGGACGCGAGCGGCGAGTGGATGTATGCGCTCGGCCCGCTGTACAACGCGGCCGGAGAGATCGTCGGCATCTATGAGACGGGCAAGGATATGGCCTTCGTCTATCAGAACAATCGCAGCATCTTCTCGGACGTCCTGACGATCTTCGTCATCGTCAGCATCGCGCTGCTGATCGTCGTCACGCTCATCTCGATCTATCTGCTCTCCTCGATCCGCAAGCTGCGTCGCAACGTCAACCTGATCGCCAGCGGCGAATGGGACGTGCGGGTGGATATTAATACGACTGACGAGGTCGGCGAACTGGGCGAGCGCTTCAATATGATGGCCAGCTCCATCAACCAGTACCTTGGCGAGGTGACCAAGCTGAGCAACTCGTACTTCCGCTTCGTGCCGGAGCAGTTCCTCAAGGTGCTGGGCAAGACGAACATGACGCAGATCCATCTGGGCGAGCAGCAGAACAAAAAAATGGCCATCCTCATCTGCAGCATGCGCGGCTTTGATGCCTTCTCGTCCAAGCTGACTACCGAGGAAACCTTCGGCTTCATCAACTCCTTCCTAAAGCGGTTCGGACCGATCATCCGCGAGCACGGCGGCTTCATCAGCCGCTATCAAGGGCCGGGCATGCTGACGATGTTCCCGGGCGACGCCGGCGCGGCCGTGCGGGCCTCGATCAAACTGCGCCATACGCTGGAGCGGTACAACGCCCAGCGCCAGAGCGTCGGCTACGAGCCGATCGAGATCAACATCGCGATCCATTACGGCGATGTGATGCTCGGCATCATCGGCGAGGAGCAGCGGATCGAGAGCAGTGTCGTCTCCAGTCATGTGGCGCTGGCGCTGGAGCTGGAGAAGACGGCGGAGAAGCTCGGCTGCAGCATCGTCCTCACCCAGGAGGCGCTGAGCTCGATGCGGCAGGAGTCGCTCGGGGCATACCGCAAGCTCGGCGCGCTGGAGATGATCGGTCGATCGGAGACGATCGAGCTGTATGATCTGTACGAGGGCGATCAGGAGTCGATGAAGCGGCTGAAGCAGGAGACGCGCGCGCTGTTCGAGCGCTCGATCCTCCAGTTCCGCAGCGGCAAGTTCTACGATGCGCGGGAGGGCTTTGTGGAGGTTGTGCGGCGCAACCGTTACGATCTGGCGGCCAAGCTGTACTTTTTCGAGAGCGATCGCCTGTACCAGGAAGGCGCGTCCAATGACTGGAATCATTCCATGAAAGTGATTTAGAGGCCATCCAAGAGGGGGAGAACGTCATGGAGCATGCGCTCAAGCGCGATTTCCAACTGCATGCGGTACAGACGATGGAGGAGGCGGCAGCGGTATCGGCGTTTTTACTCGGGCCGGATTGCTTTGACGATCAACGGTTCACGCCAGGGGAAGAGGAGCAGCTGCGAATGCTGCCTGTCCAGAGCATAGGATTGCCCCATATGCACTGCTGGTATGAACGGGAGGACGAGCAGATCATCTCGGCGATTGTGTTCGCCGAGAACGAGCATCGCAGCGGCGGTTACCGGCTGGATTACTTTGGCGTACATCGCAGCTACAGACAACGCAAGCTGGGCCGGAGGCTGCTCGACGCGATGATCCGCTACTGCATCGAGAGCGATGGACGCTACATTGAGACGTTTACGTGCGACCTGCCGCCTTACGACACAGCCAGAGGGCTGTTCGAGCGTAGCGGGTTTGAGTTTATCTGCCACCTCCCCGATTATTATTATCCCGGCGAAGGCAAGCTGCTGTATATGAAGCGGCTATAGACAACACAACATTAGACAACACATCATCAGACAAAAGGGTGGCTACCGTGAAAACATTGTTCAGCATCTTAAGACCTGCAGAAGCACTAATGTCCCGATTAAAGTACGGCCAAAAATTTATGTTGATCGGATTGGTTATGGCAGTACCCTTCATCCTGCTCGTCGGGCTATGCCTGAATCTGCTCCAGGAGCAGATTCGGACACTTGAATCGGAGCGGCATGGCGTCGAATACGGCGAGACGTTGTTGCCCTTTGTGATGGGCATCCAGCAGCATCGCGGATTGGCTAACGGTTACCTCAATGCCGATGCGGAATCCAGCAATCGTCTGCAGCAGGCAGCGACTGATGCGGAGACTGCTGCCAGCCGCATCGAAGAGCTGGAGCGCGTGCATGGCCAGGAGCTGCAGACTGGCGAACGCTGGAACGCGATCAAGGCCGAGTGGGAGCAACTGCGCGGCGAACTGGATGGGATGACCGCTGCACAGAGCTTCGAGAGGCATTCCAAGCTGATCGAGTCGGTGATTGACCAGATTCGTTATGTATCGGATCAGTCGGGACTGACGCTCGATACGCGACTGGATTCTTACTATATGATGGATCTGACGGTCAACCGCTTGCCGAAGCTGATCGAGGTTGTAGCTCATACTCGAGGCACCGTCAATGGCATCCTGGCTCGCCAGGCACTCACAGATGACGAGAAGGTTACCTTGAAGCTCTCCCAGAACACGATGCGTGAGCAACTAAGCAACGTCGATGAGGAATTGAGAGCTGCCGCCGAGTTGAGCGGGACTTTGGATTCGAAGCTTGAACAGGACGGCGTTAGCTTGGTGCAAGCGGTGCGGGATTATATCGACAAGCTCGGCAGCCAGGTCATCGGCGCGCAGACGCTGTCGCTAGATTCGGATACTTTTTTTGACGAGGGTACGAAGGTTATCGATAATGCGAGGGTATTGTATGAGGATGCCAATGCGGAGCTCTACCGGGTGCTGGGCGAACGTCAGCAAGAGACGAGTGCGAGCCGCAATCTTCTTCTCGTGATCGTAGTGCTGGTCCTGCTGCTGATTACATTGCTGTATCTGGGCTTCTACCGGAACGCGATGTCCTCGATCGGACAGCTTCGCGACGGCGCGGCGCGTATGGCTGCCGGCGACCTGAGTCATCGTCTGGAGCTGGGCACGCGAGACGAGCTGTCGCTGATCGGAGATTCCTTCCAGGAGATGTCTCGCTCGCTCAATACGATGCTGCTCCGCAACCAGGAGATCGCAGAGCAACTGGCCGCATCGGCACAGCAGCTGTCCGCCGTCTCTACGGATTCGTCCCGAGTGATGCAGCATATGGCTTCATCTGTAGGGGGGATCTCGGAGGGCGCAGAGACGCAGCTGCGGGTAGCGGAGGAGAATGCAACGGCGATGCAAGAGATGGCGCAGGCGATCAATCGGATCGCCGAGGCGGCGACCGATGTGTCGGAGGCGTCGGAGGGCGCGGTGAGCGGCGCCGATGACGGCGTGCGCAAGCTGGAGGACGCTGTCTCGCAGATGCAGCGCATCCGCGAGGCCGTGCTCGACTCGAGCGAGACGATCCGGACGCTGGGAGAGCGCTCGCACCGAATCGGCGAGATGGGGCATGTGATCATGGAGATCGCTACACAGACACAGCTCCTGTCGCTTAACGCCAATATCGAGGCCGCCAGAGCCGGAGAGTACGGGCGTGGATTTGCGGTAGTAGCAGGCGAGGTGTCCAAGCTCGCTCAGCAGACCCGTCAATCGGTCCAGACGATCGCCTCCGTCGTGACAGAGCTGCAGACGCTGGCCGAGCAAGCGCGGGCTTCGATCGCCTCCACCACGACAGAGACGGCGCGCGGCCTGGCGTCTATCGAGGCTGCCGACGTAGCGATCGTGTCGATCCGCAGCGCTGTCCATCAGGTGTCGGGTCAGATCCAGGAGGTATCCTCGGCAGCGGAGCAGCTGTCGGCAGGGACAGAGCAAGTAGCAGCGACCTTCTCCGACAGCATGGAGAACACGCGCGCGACCTCGCAGGAGACCGTCAGTCTGGCAGCTTCTTCCCAGGAACAGTCGGCATCGATGGAGCAGGTGCAGGCCTCGGCCGAAGCGCTGAGCGCGCTGGCGCAGCAATTGCATGACGAGCTGTCGCGGTTCAAGCTGTCCCGCAGATAAGCTCTCTACTTCCAGCCTAAACGGACCGCCGTTCTTTGACGACGGTGAGCAGCATCTTAAAGGCAGCCTCCTCAGCCTCAAGGGCATGCGGGACATGTGCGGGCATCAAGATGCTCTGGCCTGCTGCGACACGATAGCACGATTCGCCGATCGTGATCGTAGCGAGGCCGTCCAGCACCTGGACCAGCGCGTCGCCCGGCGTCGTATGCTTGCGGATCTGTTGACCCTGGCTGACTGCGAAAAGCGTGATGCCCAGCAGCGGCAGTTGCACAAGCGTGCGGCTCGATACTTGTTGGTCGCCATAAGCGATCTGATCTTTGAGCTCCTGTGGTACCGAGTAATCAAGTTTTTGGATGTATCGTTCTTGTTCCATGTGATAAACCTCCCGTGAAATCGTGATGGCAAGCGGTCTTAGGCGACGCTGATCTGAATGAATTTGCAGGGGATGCTGCACTGCAGCTCGTGCTTCATACCTGCAGCGATCATCCGGGTATCGCCCGGGCCGAGCGTCTCCTCGGATGTCGCGCTTACGAGACGCAGCTCTCCCTCCAGCACGCAAAACCACCGCGACAACTCCGCCTGCTCGGGGCTGATCGACTCGCCTCCATCCATGGCGAAGATGAAGGCATCCGAGACGCCGCCCTCCCAGAGCAGCCGACTGCTAATCTGCCCGCCTTGCAGCTGGATCAGCTCGTTGACGTTCATGCCTACCCCTCCTTGTTGACAATCATTCTCAACTGATATAATGATATCATAAGCACACGGTCATTTCGGTTGCCCAAGCAACGAAAAGAGGGGATTGCAATGGAAGCTTGGATGAGGTTGCTGGAACAATCGGCGTTGTTTCGCGGATTTGACAGAAGAGAGATGACGAGCGCCTTGCTATGCCTCGAGGGGACGGTCCAACAGTACCGCAAAAAGGAGGCGTTGTTCCATGAGGGCGATACATTGGCTGCAGTCGGCATCGTCCTGAGCGGGACGGTTTTTTTGTGCAGCATCGATGCGGAGGGCAGCCAGACGATCTTGTCGGAGCTGACGAGCGGGGATATCGTCGGCGAGACGGCGTTGCAGCTCCAGGGCGGGGGCAGTACGCATAGCGCGTATGCCGCGGAGACGAGCGATATTTTGTTTATTCAACTGGCGAATATTATCCGTCCGGGCGACAACAGAGCAAGCACGATCACATCAACGCCTGTCTGCGCGCTGCGCGCCCGCGTCATCGAGAACCTGCTTGCCTTGATTGTAGCCAACAATCGCGAGCTGTACCGCAAGCTCGACCTGGTGGCGCAGAAGTCGTTGCGACAGCGGATTGTTCAATATTTGGAGCTGGAAGCGAGACGCAAAGCTTCTCGGAGCTTCACCATTCCGTTCAGCCGGGCCGATCTCGCCGATTATTTGCTGGCGGACCGCAGCGCCTTGTCTCGAGAGCTGTGCCGGATGGCGGACGAAGGGCTGATCCGTTTTCAGCGCAATCGCTTCGAGCTGTTGACTCCCATGGGCGCAGAGCTTGGTTTTTAACAACATTTGATAGAGGTTCCATATGATATAATGTTGTTATATGAGAGAGCTGCCTGCCCCGGAGCGCGCTGTCGGCTCTGATGGGCCTAGAGGGGGAAGAGCTTGAAGCAAAACTGGTTTTACAGATTGCTATTATCGTATCTTCCGGTCTTTTTTATCGTCATCGCCATTTTGTTTTTAGCTTTTTTCCAAGCCTTAAACGAGCAGAGCCGCAAAGAGGCGGTGAATGCCAATACCTTTTTGGCCAGTCAGGTGCTGCAGCATGTGGACAGCGAGCTGAAGAAGATCGAATACCATATTTTGAGCGGCATCCTGACAGATTCCTTCCTCGCTCAATACTTCACAGGCGCCGAGGTAACGGTCCTCGACAACATCCAGGCAGTCAAAATAATGGACGAGCTGAAGTTTCAGTTTCCGGTCATCGACTCGGTCTATTTCGTCCGGCTCAAGGATGATTACATACTCGCCGACGGATCCTTCCGCTCGGATGACTTCCCGGACAAGACCTTCATCCGCCAGATCGTCGATCAGCAGCACGGTTCGCCATGGACCGGCCGAAGACTGTACAAGGCTTACGCATCGGTGACGGGCAAGGAGGTTGTCACACTGGCCCGCAGGGTGCCGCACTTCGCGACGCAGGCGAGCGGCTTTATCGTCATCAACGTCGGTCTCGACAAGATGCAGCGCTCGCTCTCGCAGATCTACAACCCCGACATCAGCTTCGTGCGTCTCTCCGACGATCAAGGCCAGTGGCTGCTCGGCGAGCCGGACCCGATTGCGGAGCCTGGCAGACAGCAGGTGTTCGCCTCCTACGTCTCCTCCTATACGGGCTGGCAGGTGGAGAGCGGCTTGCGCGACGAGGCAGGCTTCGTGAGCTTCGCGCTGAATGCGTACAATGTCTGGCTGGCGATGGCCTTTGCCGCCGTCCTGTTCGGCGTCCTGTGGGTCATCCACGTGACCCGGCGCAACTACAAGCCGATCGCCCAGCTCGTCTCGCTCATCCAGACCAGCGTCTCCGCTGACGCCGAGCCGGACAAGAGGGGCAAGAACACCAATGAGTTCGGCTTCATCCGCGGCGCGCTCGAACAGCTCATGGAGGAGACGAACAAGGTGCGCCGGGAGAACATGGAGATCATCCTCCGCCACAAAAAGCATCGGTTCATCGAAGCGCTAGAGAGTGCGTCCACAGTCAAGGAGGAAGAGTGGCAGGCGGAGCTGGCCAAGCAGAGCCTCGATACGGCGGGCAAGCGCACGCTGGTGCTGGCGATGGAGATCGATGGCTACCGCGAGTTCGAGCAGGCGCATGACAAGTTCAACCGTTCGCTGCTCCTGTTCCTGCTCTCCAGCATCGTCCAGGAGATCGCGCAGCTGCATCAGGCGTCCGTATGGGCGGAGTGGACATCGGAGCGGCAGTTATCAGCGGTCGTCTGGTTGCCGGAAGGCGAGGCGGGGGACGCCGCCAGCGCGGCGATCCCCGGCGAGATCATGCAGTGGGTGAAGGACAATCTGAGCTTCACAGTCACGATCGGTTGCGAAGAGGCGGATGGCACACTGCCTGATATCCGGGAGGCATACGCTGCGGCCGCCAGACTGTTGCAATACAAGGCGACTCTCGGCACGGCGCGCGTGATCGCGCCGACGGATGTGAATCGCGCTTCGCCGGCGAGGTTGGATTATTATCAGACGGTGCATCGGTTGGCCCAGGCGTTGCGCGCTTCCGATCCGGGATGGAGCGTACAGTTGGACGAGCTGTTTGGCCATATCTACGAAGGTTGCTACGCCCGTCAGGAGATCGAGAGCCTGCTGCAGTTTATGCATCAGACGCTGCGCAAAGCCTTCCTCGAGCTATCCCGGGAGTATCGCGAGGGGTGGCAGGAACTGGAGGCGCATCTGCTGGAGCTGGAGGACCGGTGGGAGACGGCGGCAGAGCTGCATGAGCGCTGCGCGAGCCTGTTCGAGTCGGCTACAGACCAGATCCAGTCGCTGCGCGAATCGCAGCAGAGCCGAGTGATCGTCAGCGAGATCCGCAGCTACATCGAGGCCAATTATGCCAACCCGGAGCTGTCGCTAGACCATTTGAGCGAGCGGTTCGTCATGCATACCAAGAGCATCAGCAAGCTGTTTAAGGAGGAGTTTGGCGAGAATTTCATCGATTTCCTGATCGGGCTAAGGATCGGTAAGGCGCGGCAGCTGCTGCTCGAGAGCGAGCAGTCGCTGCAAGAGATCAGCGTGCAGGTCGGCTACAGCAATTACAACTCCTTTAACCGCGCTTTCAAAAATCTCAACGGCGTCTCTCCCAGAGACTTCCGTCGGTACGGTGCGGAAGCTGCCAGTGCGGCTTCCCCAGATGAATGATCCAATTGCGTTTGTTAACTTTACATATCCTCGACAGATCCGTGTGAAACAAGGGGCTGTCGAGGATTTTTTTGTACTGTAGAAAAAAGTGAAGTCGAAGAAAAATGCACATTTTCTTTTGAAAGCGATTGCTAGAAAATTGTGATGTAAGGGATTATTACAAATTGACGCTAAATCGACGGCTGAGGTACGATGGCCGTGTCATCCGATCGTTTGATTACGGAAGGGGGAGATGGGCGGATGCACCGCATGACGAAACTGAAACGGAGCTGGGAGCTTTACTTGCTTGTGTTTTTGCCGGTGCTCTACCTCATTGTTTTCAAGTACATACCGATGGGCGGGGTCATCATTGCATTCAAGCAGTACAATGTCATCGATGGCATTTTGAACAGTCCCTGGGTCGGCTTCAGACATTTTCAGACGTTTTTTGAATCGCCGAACTTCTGGCTGCTCATCAAAAACACGCTGCTGATCAGTCTGTACTCGCTGGCCGCCGGATTCCCGGTGCCGATTATTCTGGCGCTGGCGCTCAATGAGATTCGCAACGGGCTGTTCAAGCGCAGCGTACAGATGGTTACCTACGCGCCGCATTTTATCTCCACCGTTATTATGGTCTCGATCGTCATCCTGATGCTGACTCCGCATGTAGGCGTGGTGGAGCGGCTAATGGGCTTCCTCGGTCTGCCAGCAACCAACTTTATGGGCCTGCCGCAGTTTTTCAAATCGATCTATGTCTGGTCCGGCGTCTGGCAAGACATGGGCTATGCCTCCATCATCTACATCGCGGCGCTCTCGGGCGTCGATCCGAGTCTGTATGAAGCGGCTCGCATGGATGGCGCATCCCGGCTGCGCAAAATTATGCATATCGATATTCCGGCGATCATCCCGATCTCGATCATCCTGCTCATTCTGAACATGGGCGGCTTGCTCAGCGTAGGGTTCGAGAAGATTTTCCTGATGCAAAATCCGCTCAACGTGAGCGCTTCGGAGGTCATCTCTACTTATGTGTACAAAGTGGGCCTGCTCGGGGCGAATTTCAGCTTTGCCACGGCGGTCGGGCTATTCAACTCAGTGGTCAATCTGATGCTGCTTATCCTGGTGAACCAGATCGCCCGCAAAACGTCCGAGACAAGCCTGTGGTAGGAGGAGGAGAGGACCATGTTTAGGAAAAACACGATCAAGGATTCGCTCGGCGATCGCATCTTCATGCTATGCATCTATCTGTTCCTGATCATCGTATTGTGCGCTGTGCTGTATCCGTTGCTGTTTATTATCAGCTCCTCGTTCAGCTCCTCCCGCGCCGTCGTGTCCGGATCGGTATGGCTGTTCCCGGTCGACTTTACGACGCGGGCGTATGCAGCGATCTTCAACAGCAAGCAGATTATGATGGGCTATTACAATTCGATTGTGTACATGGTGTTCGGCACGATGATCAATCTGCTGTTCACGGTACTGATCGCCTATCCGCTGTCGCAGAAACACTTCTACGGGCGCGGGGTCGTCATGACGATGATGATGGCGACGGTTTTCTTCGGCGGCGGGCTCATCCCGGACTACTTGCTCGTCAAAAATCTCGGCCTGCTCGATACCCGGTGGGCGCTTTGGCTGCCTGGCGCGTTTGGCGTGTTCAACGTCATCGTCGCTCGTACCTTCTTCCAGACCTCGATCCCGCCGGAGATGCAGGAGGCGGCGCAGATCGACGGCTGCGGCGATACGCGCTATCTGGTCAGCATCGTCCTGCCTTTGTCCAAGCCGATCCTTGCCGTCATGACGCTGTTCTATGCAGTCGGTCATTGGAACGCCTTCTTCAGCGCTCTGATCTATCTCCGCTCGGAGGAGCTGTTCCCGTTGCAATACGTGCTGCGCAACATCCTCATCCTCAATGCGACTGATCCGGAGATGATGGCGGCCTCTACGCAGGAGATGAGGGACCAAGGCTTCCAGCAGGTGTTGAAGTATGCGGTCATCGTCGCGGCGAGCTTGCCGGTGCTGCTTATTTATCCGTTTGTGCAGCGTCACTTCGTCAAGGGGGTTATGATCGGCTCGCTCAAGGGGTAGTCTGTCGAGTTCGCCGTTCAGATAAGATAAATTAAGGAGGCGTCCGTTTTGAAAAAGACAAAAAAAGCAACGCTTGCGCTCGTTCAGCTGATGATTCTCTCTTTGTTGGTGGTTGCCTGCTCCGGCAACAGCAATAATGGCGGCGGCAGCGCCGCGCCAACGGAGAAGGAAAGCGAGGGCGCCGCATCGCCGCTCGCGATGACGTTCTTCGCGCCGCAGAAGGACGCGCCGCTCCAGGACAACGCCTACACGAAGCATATCGAGAGTAAATTCAATGTCAGCATCAAGTGGGACCTTGCGCCTCAGGACGCGCTGGCCG